>ERZ808278.154-NODE-154-length-57501-cov-4.254012_pt1 | contig 57501 bp, 43 predicted proteins | sample MGYA00521239_ERZ808278 | MGnify/ENA primary metagenome ERZ808278 (study PRJEB31516, sample SAMN03275600) | gut metagenome | biome: mammalia-associated habitat; material: feces | host: Papio cynocephalus | place: Kenya | collected 2012-07-17 ... | reverse complement strand
AACCTAATAAAAAGAAGCCAAGCCTGAATGGTACGGCTTCTTTTCTTATTTAATAAGTTTCTTGACTTTTGCGTAGATAAATATAGATAAATGTTGACTTGTTAAACGGCGGGTATTGACTTTTAGACTATTCTTTGCTAAAATTTCATCGGAATGATGCGTACGAATTCCATTAACTGTTGCCGCGGCTCGATTTTCACTCCGCCAAACGCAGGCGATTACGATAAAAATATGGCGATAATCGACTTATAGGCGGCTTTTTAAAAAAAGACGCGGCAAACGCAAAGGAGTTTTATGAACGAAACCGAACAAAGAATAATCGACGTTTTAGACGAGCAATCCTTTAAACTCACCGCAAAGGAAAACGGAAAACTGCGTTACCCGTTTTTACAACCGGGGATTCCGTATAAAAACACTCTTTGGGATTGGGACAGTTTTTTCACCGTTGAAGGAATGAGTGCGGTTTTAAAACTTAAACCGAACGCCGAAAAAAAGAAAAGCCTTGCAAAGGCGGCAATGGGAAACGTTCTCAACTTTCTGGATATGCAGGAGGACGACGGATTTATTCCGTGTATGATTCGTTCCGACGTTGAAAACGACGACTATGCAACCCGCCCTCGTGCAAACAACGCTCATAAACCCGTCCTTTCAAGACACGCCCTCAAAGCCTTCGAACTTTACGACGAGTGCGGCTTTAAGGATTATTTGAACGTTTTCCCCATAGAAAAACTCGAAAAATATCTTGAATATTACTATAAAGAACAATTTAACGAGCAAAGCGGTTTGTTCGTTTATGCGGACGACGTGTTTCTCGGCACGGACAACAACCCCACCGTTTTCGGAAGGTTGCCTTACTCCTCGGCGGACGTATTTTTGAATTCGCTTATGGTTGCCGAACTTGAAGCGATGACGGAACTTGCGAAAATCTTCAACCGCGACGAAAAACTTTGGAAAAACAGGCATAACGCGTTAAAAAATGCGATAAACGAGCTTATGTGGGACGAAAAAGACTGTTTTTATTATTCGCAGGACGTGAACGTAAAAACTCATATAACCGAATATTTCAACCACGGTTTGCCCGCGTTCTGGAAAACCACGCCGCTGAAAATCAAGATGTTTTCCTGCTATATGCCGCTTTGCTTCGGCGTTGCGGACGAAAAAAGAGCCGCTGCCGCGCTCGACGCTTTTTCGGAAAGCGGACTTAACTGCCCTTACGGCGTGAGAACGGTTTCAAAATACGAAAGAGCCTACAATTTAGAGCCGTCCGGCAACCCCTCTAACTGGCTCGGCGCGGTGTGGACGATTGCCAATTATTTCGTTTTCGAGGCGTTTTTCTCTAACGGAAGAATTGAGGATGCGCGCAGAATTAAAGAGCAAACCGAAGCTTATCTTATCAAGGATTTAGAAAAAACGAGGTCTTTAAGCGAATCTTATCACCCCGATACGGGAGAAAAATTCCTGAATAACGACTTTTTCAGTTTTAACACGCTTTACGCCTGTATGGCTTTAAAATTGCAGAATTTATGACTTCAAAGAGGGCAAAAATATGATTTTGTGCGTTGGAGAAATACTCGCCGATATGCTCGGCGAGAAGAAAAGAAACGGCTATTTTTACGAAAGAAAAGCGGGCGGAGCTCCGTTCAACGTTGCCTGCGCCGTTAAAAAACTCGGCGGGAGCGTTGCATTCGCGGGGGCGGTCGGGAACGATTCCATAGGCGACTTTTTAAAAAATTACGCCGAAAAACAAAAATTCGACGAACTTTTAATCTCCGTCAGGAAAAATAAAAACACTACGCTTGCGTTTGTGGAAATATCGGACGACGGCGAAAGGTCGTTCGGCTTTTACAGGAAAAACACCGCCGATTCCGACTTGCCGCAAATTTCGGACGAACTTTTAAGCAAGGCGAATATCGTTCACTTCGGTTCGCTTATGCTCTCCGAAAAATCGGGGCTCGATTATGCGATGAAACTTGCCAAACGCGCCAAAGAGGCGGGGAAACTCGTCAGTTTTGACGTGAATCACCGCAGCGACGTTTTCGGCGACGAAAATAATGCGATGAAAGCTTATCTTTCCTTTCTTCCGCTTTGCGATATAATCAAGTTTTCCGAGGACGAAACGGAACTTTTCGGAGAGGACTATATCGAGCGTAAGCTTAAAAATTCGCTCGTTTTGATAACGCGCGGCGCAAAGGGTTGCGAATGGCGGCATAACGGCAGGACGGAAAGGGTGAGAACGATAAAAATAAAACCCGTTGACGCGACGGGCGCGGGCGACGCTTTTTTAGGCGGCGCGCTGTTCGGACTGTACAAAGAAAAAACCGTCGACCTTTCTGCCGAAAAGCTTGAAAAAATCTTGCTTTTCGCGAACGTATGCGGCTCGCTGAACACGCTCGGACGCGGCGCGACGGATTCGCTCCCGACAAGGCAAAAAGTGGCGAAATATTTATAAAAGCGAAATATTTATTATTTATAAAGGCAAAAAATTTATAAAAGGAATTTCGTTTCTTATCACCGCATTTAAAAATTAAAATACGGGCGGCGAGCCATCGGCTCGCCGCCCGTTCGTTTATTTGAATTTAAGGCAATATTTAGTTTATGCCCGGTTTTTTGCATTTTTCCTTGATATAATTCACCGCGTAAAGAATATCCGCCGTCGGATCTGCTCCCGCTTCGCGCTCGATAGTCAAAAATCCGTCGTAACCTATCTCTTTGAGCGCGGCAAGATAATTATCCCAGTCGACGTCGCCTTGCCCCACGGGTAATTCCGCAAAACCCGAGCAAGCGTTCAACGCCTCCACTCCCCCGATTGCAAACGCGTGATATACGTCCTCGGGTTTTTGGTTTTTATCAAGCATCTTTCCGTCCTTTAAATGCGTGTGAACGATATAATCCCGCAAAATATAAACCGCTTCGACGGCGTCCTGACCGGTAACCATTGTGAAATTCGCAGGGTCGAGATTAACGCCCACGCCGCCTTTCGTGTCCTCGATGAAGGCTTTGAGCGTAACCGCCTTTTCGGGGCCCGTTTCGATTGCGAGCGTAACGCCTTTGCTCTTTGCGTATAAGCCGCATTCGGTAAGCGCATCAAGCATAACCTTATATCTCGGATTCGATTTATCCGCGGGAATAACGCCGATATGCGTGGTGACCGCCTTTGCGCCGAATTCCACGGCAAGGTCTATTATCCTCTTGGTTTTTTCAACTCTTTCGGCATTGTCCTTTTCGATTTCAAAGCCGTAACCGCCCATATCTCCGCAAAGCGCGGAAACCACAAGCCCGTTGTCCTTCAAAAGCTTTTTATATTCCGCTTTTTTCTCTTCGGTGAGCGTTTCGCAGGAAAATTCGCCGGTGGTGGCGTAAATCTGCACGCCGTCGAGCCCGACCTTTCCGCAAAGTTTCAGAGCGTTTGCCAAATCGGTTTTAAAACAATCGGTTATCGCGCCTATTTTCATAAATTTTTACCTTCCTTTTTTTCAAGAAATTCGCGGCTTGCGTTTTCAAAGCCGTTTTTATAAATTTCGCAAATAAGCTTTTGAATTTTGAGAGCTTCTCGTCCGCTTATTTCAAGCGGCTCTTTGCCTAAAACGGCGTTGTAAAACTGATTTATCTGGCGAATGTGCTGAAATCCCCAGTAATCCTTTCCGCCCTCGTATTCCACGTTCGGCTTTTTGAGATGCGCTTCCTCGTGAGTTCCGTCGTTATAATCGATATACGCGTCGTCGTAAGTCATAACGACCTTGCCCTTTTCGCAGAATAATCTTATTTCTATCGGCTCGTCACAACCGTAGTTGTTCATACAGTAAAAACCGTATTTAGCCCCGTTTTTGTAGGTTATCAAACCCTCGGCGCTGTCCTCCACGCGAACGATTTTATGTCCGCGGTTGGCAATCGAACAACTGACGCTCTCGATTTCGCTGTTTATAAACCAGTTCACGAGGTCCATAGAGTGGATTGCTTGGTCGATGATAACGCCACCGCCTTCCTTATCCCAAGTACCTTTCCAATCGGACTGCGAATAATAGTCGTCGGAACGCGTCCAGGTGAGCGTGGAGCGGGCGGTGATTATCTTGCCGAGTTTGCCGCTATCGAGCGCGGATTTAACGAGTTTCGAGCTGTCGTTATACCGGCACTGAAAAATAACGCCGTAAAGCTTTCCGTTTTCCTCCGCAACGCGGCAACATTCTTCGCCGTCGGCGTAATTTATCGCCATAGGCTTTTCCGAAAGAACGTTTACCCCGTGAGATAACGCGTATTTCGACACGACGGGATGAAGATAATGAGGCAAACAAACGTGGATTGCGGCGAGATTTTCCTTTTCAATCATCTCTTTATAATCCGCGTAAGGCTTTGCGCCGTATTTTTCGGCGGCGGCCTGCGCCCTGTCCCATTTTATATCGCACACTGCGACGAGTTCCGATTGTTCGAGCGTAACCGCCGAAACCGCGTGCATAGGAAGTATCCTGCCGCAACCGACAATTCCCACTCTGATTTTGTTTTTCATAACGTTTATAAACTTATTTCCTTTTTCTTTTCGGCAGATTCGTATAACGCGTCGAGAAGTTTTGCCGATTCGAGAACGTTATCGATATACGTCTTGGTATGCTCGCCCGTTCTCGTCGCGCTTAAAAACGCTCTGTCCTCGCACTCTATCTGGCTCGGTATGTTGTAATTATATTTGATTTCGCAAAGCTCGCCGTTTTCGTCGGTCGTCCAGAAGCGGAAATTACCGCCGTAAGAAAGACGCGCTCCGCCTTTATCGCCCATAAAATCGATATACATATCGTCCTCGCCGACGTTCTGCGCCCACGCGCCGTTAAAACTTATCGAAGCTTTGTCCGTGCGGATATGTCCGCTTATGAAATCGTCGACGTCGTTCGTTCCGTTTAAGTCCTTCGTATCCTCCGCCCACATTCCGAGATACTTATAATCTTTCATATTCTTCGCCATTTCGGAATAAGCGTCGCAAGTGACCGTTTTAAGTTTCGCCCCGCCGAGAATATACAAAATCAAATCGAGGAAATGCACGCCCCAATCGATAAGCACTCCGCCGCCGGACTGCTCCTTCGTGGTGAAAGCTCCGCCGAGCCCCGGGATACAACGATAACTCCTGAACGAGCAATAAACGTGATAGATTTTTCCGAATCTTCCCGCTTTATTCATCTCTTCGAGAAGCTCAACCGACTTGTTATAACGGTTGCAAACGCCGATATTGAGAATTTTGCCCTGTTTTTTGGCTTCCTCCGCCATTTCGCAGGAAAGTTTGTAATTTACCGTTATCGGTTTTTCGCAAAAAACGTGTTTGCCCGCTTTAAGCGCGTCCATAGCTATCGTGTAATGAGCGAAATTGGGCGTGAGAACGTAAACAACTTCCACCTCAGGGTCGGCAAGAGCGATTTTGTAATCGGTTATCGCGTTTTCAACGAAATCGTACTCGTTCTTTTTTGCCTGCGCCTTGCTTTCGATAATATCGCAGGCGTACTTAACCCTTACGTTTCCGAGAGCTTTAAAAGCAGGAAAATGCGCGTTGCTGGCTATTCTGCCGCATCCGACCACGGCTATGCAATATTTTTTATCCATATTTTTCTCCACGTTACTATTATAAATTTATTTTTTATTTTAACAATACAAATTTTAACGATTTATTGCTCTTTGTTTAGCATTATTTGACTTATATTCGGTTTTCCGCGTCGCACTTCCGTTTTAAACGGCAAAAACGAATAATTATCGTTAAAAAACGAAAACAATCTGCCCTGATAAAGCCCTTCTACGACGTAACCGTCGAATAAAACGAAAAAATCCTGCGTTTCGTTTACGCGCGGAATGAAAATATCCTCCGTAAACCCGAAACTGCCTTTCAGCCCGATTTTAAGCCCGTTTTCGTCGGCAACGAAAGGGATTTCTTTATCGCCGTAACCGACGACGAAAGAAAAATTTTCGTCTTTTGAAGTTATTTCAAGAAAATTTCCGCCGCGATAATCCTCTCTTATGAGTTCCGAATATTCGCGCGTGGTTTTAAACCTGATTTCGCCGCAACGAGAATAAACTTCATAAGGAAGCGACAAACAGCCGTTGAAAGGTTTGTTTTGCTCCCGAGGCAAATCTCGCAACCAAAACAAGGCGACGGGACTTTTTAAACCTCGGAAAGTTTGCATCGCGTAAGCTTCACCTTTCCCCGAAAAGAAATCCGCCGAATAAACCGACTTCGTTCTTTCGCCTTTCGGCTCGAATCGGTAAACGCCGTCCTTTTTCGTCATCATTCCGGAAACGAAGAACACGCCGCCCGCCGAAAGGAAAAATTCGTTATCCTCGCCGCCTTTCAAGCGGAAAACGTCGGGACATTCGCCTGCCATTTTCTCGCTTTCGGGGTCGTTAAGCGGAAGATACTTCCTTATTTCGTTCATATCGCCGATAATCGCATTATCGCTCGCCGCAACGTTTTCCACAAACGACTCGAATTTCCAGTTTTTTAAATCGTCCGAAGAAAACAACCTTAACTCGCAACCGCCGGTCATCATAAAAAACCTGCCGTCAAACCTGAATAAGGAAGGGTCTCTGAACGTGTTCGGCGCAAAGCGCAGAGCGTCGTTTTCAACGATTGTTCCGCCCTTTTTTATCCTGAATCCGTCCTCCGAATAAGCGCAATTCTGTTTCTCCGCGCGAGTTTCCAGATTACACTCGGTGAACGCGAAAAACGCGCGCGAGCAAGGCTTTGAAACCTTTGAAAACAGCCCCGAGGCGTTTCCCTCGTCGATTATCGCGCCGCCGGAGAATGCGCCTACGCCGGGTTTTATCCCGACGGCGTAAGGATATTCGTTAAGCGAAAACAAGGTTTTCCCCGCGGCGTGTCCCCATTTTACGAAGCCGTCGCCGAAAATTCCGAGTTGATATTGATAAAAAACGTGATATAATCCCGAGGCGGAATCGTAATATAACCCGTTAGGGTCGTTGAGCATTCCGCTTTGCGGCGCGTAATGCAGCCGAGGCTTTTGGTTTAACCCGTTCATAAGTTATTATTTGCAATTATTTGCGAATTTTCTTTCCGCAAATTATTCCGGCAACGGCCAACGCCGCCATTAAGCCGAAGAAGCCCGCTCCGTTCACTCCGCCGCCGCATCCGCCGCCGGAAGTCGTGCCGCCGGAAGCCGAGCCCGAATCGTTCGAGCCGCCTTCGACACTTTCGCCCGCGTCGGATTGATTTCCGCTTCCGGAAGAGGATTCCTTTCCGCCGCTTTCAACGCTTTCCACGTCGCTTTCGTTGGCGTCTTCTTCCCTGATACTTAAATAAACGGGCGAGGAATAAACCGTATAATTGCCGTCGTTATAAGAAATTATAGCGTTTATGCCGTCCGCCGTTTCCTCGTAAAACGCGATTTTCCCCGTTACGGCATTGCGTTCGCCGTCGTAAGAAACGGCTTCGACGATAACGTTTTTGCCTTTATAATCGTTGCTCCTGACGATTTCTCCTCCGCTTCTCGCCTCTATTTTGCGGGTGAATTTGCCCACTTGGTCCGCGGCGTTGTTGGTTATGCCGAGGCAACCCTTAACGGCGACTCCCGCGGCGGCAACCTTCGTGTCGAACGTCCAGGAAAACGCCATATATCCGCGACTTTTAAGGTTTCTGTTGGCAAGAGTGTCGTAATCGAAAGCATTTGAGAAAACCATATTGTTTTGCGCAAGGTCGCCCAGCGCGCCGTTGCCCATATCGTCGTAAGCCACGGCGTTGAGCGAAACGAGCGGAAGTTCGGGCAAAATCGCTCTCATATTTTTCAGTTGCTTCGTGCTGAACGTTATTACGGCGATTCTTCCGCGAAGCTTATTGCGTTTTTCAAGTTTGCTTTTAAGAAGTCCGCAGAAATTGTCCTTTTCGGTTTTTATTTCGAGGAACAAACGCGCGTCGTTGGTTTCAAGAAAATCGAACACCTCGTCCAAAGTAGGAATATTTACGGGCGCGACGTCGTTTCCGTCATAAGTTTTTGTGATTTTTATATTGCGGAGTTGCTCCGTGGTCATCGATTCGATATTTCCGCTTCCGTTCGTCGTGCGGGAAAGTTCGTTGTCGTGCATTATGACGAGTTCGTTATCCGCGGTGACCTTAACGTCGATTTCTATGTGCGTAGCGCCCGCCTCCACTGCGGCAACGAAGCCCTCCAAAGAGTTCTCCGCCTCGGTGTGGGGCAAGCCCCTGTGCGCAATGTTATAAAACGACCTGCCGAGCGAACCTTTTTCGTAAAGAGAATAAGCCGAATAACACAATCCGTAATTATCGGCGATTATTCCGTAAGTTTCGGTTGAAACGAGCTTCGCAACGTCGTAAGCGGTTTTTAATTCGCCGCCGTAAGTCCACACCGTGGTCACGACCGACTGGAAATACGAAACCGTTTCCCTCGTCGATTGCTCCGCGCTTAAAACGATGACGTTCGCGCCCGCCTTGTGCGATTCTTCAACTTCGTCCGCAAGGCTGTTTCCGAGTTCTCTTTCCGAAAAATCGGCAACGCCTCTCACTCTCGGCATAAGATTTCTCGCATAGGTAAGCACCGAAATATCCTTGCTCATAACGGAAATATCTTCGATTTTCTTCGTCGTTATAAACTCTTTAAGCTTGTCGGCCTGAACCGTGGAAGTGAGGTTTACCACGGCGACCGTTTTTTTGCGCATTTTCGTAAACATATCCGCAAAAGCGTAAGAATTTTCGCCGTCGACGATTTGCAGTTCGTCGTTCACCCTGTAAATAAGCGTGGACGGAGCGAAGGGCGCGGCGAGCATTTCGTCGAGATGCGCCGCGTTTTTAACTTCCGTTATAACCGCAGGCGATATTGAAAGATTGCTTGCGTGTTTTTGCGTGTTGGCGATTTGTTCCGCATTTGCGCGGGAAGCCCCGAGCGGCGCGCCGACGGCAAGAGCCGCCGCCGCGACCAACGAAGCCGCCGTCAATATAACTTTCCCTCTTTTCATAACGTTCTCCTTTTTATCTCGTCGAAACGACCGTTAAACTCATCGGCGAAGCTTTTAAGTAAACGACTCCGTCCGAGCCGTCCTCTTCGCCGTATTTATCGGGAGTTTCGCAAACTCTGTTTTCGGGAATCGCGCTCTCGGTTAAGCGATAGAGATTAACCTTGCCCGGCTTGTTACCGTTTTTGTTCACAAACGCGACTTTTTCCGTTTCGTCGCCGAAATTAACGGCAAGATACGTCCAGCCACCGTCCGGCAAGAGGAAAGCCGCAGTCATCACGTCTTCATCTCTGTCGAAATCGACGTTGTAAACCTTTGCGCCGACGTCGGTGTATTTGCAAATCATAGCCCAGACGTAATACGCGGGGTGAGCCTTCCAGCCGTTATCGCGATACGTCCAAAGTCCCATCGTGTGAACGTAAGAATTCGTGAAGAACGTGTCGCCGATAATATAGTGATTGAGCGTGGTGAAACCGTACTTCGCGGCGTCGATAACGAGCGTCGCGTGCCACAAGGCGGCGTCGTAATCCTCAACGTCGTCCCAAGTGGTGGCGTTGAGCGCGTGCCTGTTGTGCGTGCAGAATTCCGGAACGGCAAAACCGTCGTAACCGAGGCGGTCGCACACGGCTTTGAGGTTCTCAAAATAATCCGCTTGCGTGTAACGATTCGTCTTTAAATCCGAAAGGTCCCAGTGATACAACCCGAATCCGCCTATATCGAAAATATCTTTGAGCGGCGTTTGCAACTCCTCGAATATCTTCATATTTTTGGATTCGTTGGAGGTGCCGATAAAAATCACTTTATCTTTCAGGCCGTCCTTTATGAGCCTTTTGTTTATCACGTCGCAGCATTTGACGTATTCGTCCCAAACGATTCCTTTGGGAGAATAAAAGCCCTCCGCAATAAAACTGAAACCGTAAATGCAGGTGTATTTTTTCTTATTGATGAGATAATCGAGGCAAACCGCAATGTTTTCGGCTTGCTCGGCGTAACCGTCGAAATCGTCGGTCATTCTCGGCGCGGTGCACCAGGTGTTCACTTCGTCGAACGAATATCCCATCCACGTTCCCTGATAAAGCTTGCCGTTCTCGTCGGTCTGGTCGTACGCCTTGAACGTGGAATTGCAGTTATACCAGCTTAAATCGACCTTTATTCCGTTTTCTTCGCAAAGATCGAGAACTTCGTATAACGCCTTCATTTCGGTGGAATCGAAGAACACGCCAGCGGCGTCGTAATCGAACACGTTCGGGTCGTCGTTGTCGTTCGCCATCTCGAAATATTCGCCGAACATCTTTATACGGGTGTACTGAACGTTCATTTCGCTTATACGGGTTTTGAGCATCGTTCTCTCTTCGTCCGTAAGGTTGTTGAACGGCATAAACTGGTCGGTGTCGATTTGCGCGCCGTAGCCGCCCACTTCGTAACCGCTTTCTTCTTTGATTTCGTGAACGGTGTAACCGCCGGTTACGGTGATTTCGGAAGACGATTCGCCGTTACCCGACGAACTTCCGCCGCCGGAGTTTGAATTATCCGCCGGATTATTGCCGCAGGCGCACGCCAGAACGAGCATAAACGCCGCCGTTAAAATACATAATAATTTTTTCATCATTTCTTATCCGATATAACCACGAACGACCTTGCGGGAAGAGTGACGTAAACGACTCCGTTTTCGGCGTTTACGGTTTCGCTCTTCGCAATGGTTTTAAGTTCTCTGTTTTCCGGCATTCTCGCCTCGGTGAGTTTATAGACGTTCATATCGCCCGGCCTGTCGGCACGCTTGTTCACAACGGCGATTTTAACGTTTTCCTCTCCGTTGTTGGCCATCATATAACTCCAACTTCCGTCCGGCATCTTAAACGCAACCATATTCACGTCGTCGCCTTCGGTTTCGACGGGGAAAATTTCGCTTTCTCTTTCCGTGTACTTCATTATGAGCGACCAGGAATAGAACACCGGTTTTGCCGCCCAGTTTTCGTGGCTGAAACAGAACAACCCGAGTTTATTGAGCGCGCCGTCGTAATAACAATCGGAGAACACGAAATATTTGATGCCCGTGCAACCGCCGTTCATCATATTTATCATAAAACGAGCCATATAAAGCGCTCTGTCGTAAGTTTCGCTGTCCTTGTTGTGAACGGGGTCTATGAAGTTTTTCGTTCCGCTTTCGGCTATGCTCCAAGGAATTCCGTATTTATCCGTAACGGCGGAATAGCCCTTTGCAAATTCGAGCATATCCTCGTTGTAGCCTTCTATATCCCATTTGTAAACGGACGAAGTGGCTTTATCGAACTTGGTTTTCGATAAATACATCTCGTCGAATCTCGACGGGTTGTTGCCGTAATCCGCAGGGCCGGAGAACACGATTTTATCGCGTATGCCGTCCTTTTCGAGCCTTTTCAAAACCTTGGAAGCTATCCTTGCGAACTGCCCTTCTTCGGTGGTCATTCCGTCGGGTTCGGGGAATATGCTGAACTCCTTGATACAGGTGTATTTCTTCACCTCGAAAAGATATTTAAGGCAAGCCGAAACGGATTCCGCAAATTCGTCCTCCGGATTTGCGCCGAGCCTCGGCATAACACTCCAAGCGTTCACGCCGTCCTGCCCGTAAACTCCGCCGAGCCAGCTGCCGTTAATCTTGCCGTCCTGTGATTTGAACGTGGTTCTGCAACCGTACCAGCTTAAATCAACCGCGACGTCGTTCTCCTCGAAAGCGTCGAAAAGTTTGTAATACTGCTTCATCTCTGCGCTTTCAAAATCCACGTTCGGACTCGAATAATCGAAAACGTCGGGGTCGTCGTTATCGTTTCCTCTCTCGTAACATTCGGGGAAAAACCTTACCCTTACGCATTGAAGGTTCGTTTCTTTTATAACGTTTACCTGATATTTCACCCAGTCCTCGTCCGAAAGAGAGTTTTGCGGTTCGACGATGAGCGTGTCGAACTGCGCACCGAAGCCCGTGGTTTTTTTACCGTTCGAGGCCGAAACCTCGTATGCTTTATATCCCTTTTTCACTTCTACGCTCTCCAATTCTTCCCCGCTTTTGGAAGAAGATTCGCTTTGCAGGGAATTGCTTCCCTGTTCCACAGAGCCGGAGGCCGTTCCGCACCCCGCCGCCGCGAGCATAAACGCGGCGAACACCGCGCACAATATTTTCTTTTTCATTTATTCCTCCCGAGACCAACGAAAAAACCGTTGATTTTTCATTGTTCTCCCTACGGAAGTTGCGTTCGTTCATCAAAACGGACGCAACTTCTCACACGTTATTTCTTAAATTTTTTCGCAACCGCGCCCGCCGCGACGATAAGCGGCAAAAACGCGAAATTCAACGCAAGCGAACCGTTGCAGCCGCCGCCTGTCAAACCTGCCTGAGAATCGCTGCCACTGCCGTCCGCAGGCTTACCGCTCTCCTGCGCAGGGGGTTGTTCGCCCTGCGAAACGCGAAGCGTTCTGTAAGCGATTTTGGTTTTCGAGCCGGCTATCGCCTTAAAGTCAATATCGAACTCGCCCGCCTTATCGGGGGTGTAAACCCAGAATCCGTTGCGGATTTCGCCTATCGGCTCGCCGTTGCAGGTGATTTCGTAAGCAAGCGTTTCGTCGCCTTCGTAAGCGAAAAGCTTGGAAAGTTTAAGCTCTATTTCGTCGCCGACTTCGCATTCGGAGGGCGACCAGTCGAGCTCCTCGATTTCAAATTCGGGAGCGGCGCATTTTTTGAAAGACACGCCCGTTGAGAGGTCTACGATTTTAACCTTCTGAATTTCCACGAAGCAATCGGTTTTATCTTTAAGCGCGCCTACGGGGAAATCCGTATCCGTCCAATAGCCGAGATAACCGTCCAAAGCGGTGAAGTTTACGTACCTTCTGTCGCCGCCGGCGGATGCGGTTGCCCTTTCGCCGTCAACGAGGTCGTAACTCATCTTCTCTTCGCCGTCGAAGAAGAATTTAATTCTCTTTCCCGTAACGGTAGTAGCAGAGCCGTTCGGCATAGTTTTCGTATCTTTAAAGTTTTTAACTTCGAGTTCGTACCAGTGGAATTTTCCGTCGTTGAAATCGACGTCTCTCACGTCTTTTACGATAGCTCTCTCGTCGCCGTGCCTGTTCCAGCACTCGTTGACGTAAAACGAGGTTATGTCGTTCTCGGTTCCGGTGGCCGCGTCGTATCTTTCCTCAAAAGAAAGACAAACGTAAGCGGCGTTGCCGCTCCACGGGCAGGAATTCGAGGGAACGACGGGGTCGGCGTCTATCAAAAACGAAAGATAGAAGTTGGAGTAATCGAAGTTGTACCCCGAAAACCCTTTCGCCGAAGGATAGGTGAGGTTGAGATTTGCGTACATCGAGTATTTAAACTCGTTTAAACGATTGGTTTTATAAACGCCGAACGCTCCGCCGCCGCGGTTGAAATCCTGAACGGTGAAGCCTTTGCCGGCAGTGAAATAAGTGTTCGCCGCGCCGACCTTATCGGTTGCCCAGTCCCACTTGTTTTCCGCAAGGTTTTCGTCCTCGGTCATCTCCACCGAATAACCCTCCTGCTCTTCCGCAAAGGCCTGCTTTGCGGGAACTGCGAGCGAGGAAACGGCAACCGTGAGAGCCGCTGCGGCAAATATCCATTTCAATCCTTTTTTCATTTTTTTACCCCTTTATTTTAAACTCTCTTCGCCACGTAAAGTTTATACTGCGTGGTGAGCCAATCGATATATTCGCTTGCGGTGTTTCTGTAAGACGTAACTCCCGCGGGATAAGACGTGGCGGGGTCTACGCTTCCGTCCCAAGCCTTTAACGCTACGTTGGGATAGAAATCGTTTTCGGCCGTCTGGAAAGCGTTTGCCATTGCGGCGGACATATTGTAGAACAACATTCCGTCAGTTTCGTTCTTCATCGTCTTTGCGTTTTCAACGACGTTAATCCACCCTTTCTCTTCGGCGGTGTAATCGTCGTAAATTCTATAAGAGAATTCGTCGTTGTGAAGAAGCATAAATACGCCCGAATACGGCGGTTTGGACAAATATCTGTCGGCTTTTCCTTCCGGATAAGCGTAGAATTTATCGCCCGCTTCAACCCAGTGAGTGCCTTTTATTCCGTAAGCGCAAAGTTCGTAGTTTTCAACCGAAGAATACATCCAGTTAAGATAAGCCACGACTATTTTCGCGTTTTGCGATTTTTTGTTTATGATAAGGCAGTCGGTCGTTCTCGACGTTTCGGCAAACGCGCCGCTTCCTTCGATGCGGTTTCCGTTTTCGTCAACGCCGTCCAAAGGTCCGATAACGGCGAATTTCGCCTCGGGCTTTGCGGAACTAACTCTGCGGGCAACGTCTATAAGAGAAATTACGTTGGGGTCTACGCAGTAAACGCAGGATTTACCGTTAGTAAGGTCGGTTATTCTCTGCTCGGTGGTCTTTACGGTGTTGTTGGCTTCCCAAAGACCTCTGCTCTGCCAGTAATAAAGAGTTTCCAGAACGTCGCCGTAATTTTCCGAAAGCCAGCCGGGAACTACTTCCTTAACCGAACCGTCGGTGTTGTAAATAACGTCTTTGCACTGATAACCGAGGCAATTAAGCGCGCCGGCGGTTATGGTGTACTCTATGTCGTAAGCGTTGCCGGAAAGCGGATTGGCGCATACGTTTTGAACTTTAAGGCGTTCGAGCATATCCGTGAAATCGTCGAGCGTTACGAGAGTTTTTTTCTTGTCGCCCGCTTTGTCGGTAGTCTTACCGAGGTCGTCGTTATGGCCGGGTTCAACGGTGTAACCCACTTTTTCCATCAAATCGGTTCTTAAAAGGATACCTTTCGTTTTCGTGTTACAAACGGAAGGAATGCCTACGACCGTTCCGTCGAGAAGCGTCGTGGCGTACATAGCCTCTTCGTCAATCGCTTCGTAAATATGCTCGCCGTCGGAATCGAGAAGGTCGCTCAAATCGAGAGCTATATCCTGATTGAGCGCGGTTTCGTCAAGTCCTGCCTGACCGAGGTAAGAAACGGCGGCGTCCCATCTTCCCGTCGTCATAACGCCCGAAAACTGCGTGTTGAACGTGGCGTGGGTGCAAATCTGAATATTGAAGTCCACGGCGTAACCGGTATCTTCGTAAAATTTCTTCTCTATCGTCTTTTTAACGAAGGCTTCGTCCGAACCCGCAACGTAACTTCCGTAAACGTTGGATTCGTCGACGTAAATGGTAATTTTCGTTTTATCCGCGTCTTCAAAAGAAACCCTCGAACTTTCGCCGCCCGTAGAACCGCCGGTCGATTCCGGAGTTTGCGAGTTGTTGCCTGCTCCGCACGCGGCAAGGCCGAAACACATTGCAAAGCAAAGTAAAATGCTTAATAATTTTTTCATATTCTCCTCCTACAAACGATTTGCCGTTTGTTAATTTTCGTTTTTTATTTTTTGCCGTATTTCGGTGCGGAATCGCTATGCGTTTCGTCCGCCGAAAAGGCTGAAACCGATTTATTCCTTAACTCCGCCGACCAACATTCCCGAAATGAAAAATCTTTGCAGGAAGGGGTAAAGGATAACTATGGGAAGTGTGGAAACCACAACCGCCGCCGCTTTTATTCCCTCGGAATTCAAGCCGAGGCTCGTGCCGCCGCCGATGGAACTGACAATCGACTTAAAGTCGGTTTCGAGCTGCCTTACGAGAGCTTGTATCGGCCAGAGATGCTCGTGCGCTCTGTCGATGAAAAGCTGCGCGCCTATCCAGTTGTTCCAGAGGTCTACCGAAGAAAACAGGATTATCGTGGCGATTATCGGGAAGGACAACGGTATGATGATTTTAAAAAGTATCGTCACGTTGCCCGCGCCTTCGAGTTGAGCCGATTCGCAAAGCCCCGCAGGAATGTTCTCGAAGAAATTACGCATAAGAATGATGTACCAGGCGTTCACCGCCGAAGGCAGGATTATCGCCAAGCGGGTGTTCATAAGCCCCAACGAATCGATGTTCATATAATGCGAAATCGTTCCGCCAGAAAAAAGAAGCGTTATAACGAGATACATCACGAAGAATTTTTTGAACAAAAGCTGCTTGCGCGAAATTGCGTAAGCAAACAGCGCGCCCGTAACCACAACGGAAGCCGTTCCGCTTGCGGCGATGATTACCGAGTTTTTAAGCGAGGTGAAAAACAACCCCTGCGTTTGAAAAATGAAGTGATACGACGAGAGCGAAAACTCCCGTATCAGAACGGAATAACCGTACTTCGTTATCGCGTCCGCCGAAGTGAACGAGGCGCACACTATGAGCAATGCGGGATAAACGAATATCACCGCGAGAATTACCATAAAAACGACGTTGAAAGCGTCGAACGTTTTTTCGCCTTTTGACCTTATCATTTCCGACGCCTCCTTAAAACAACGATTGCATTCCCATTTTTTTGATGACTACGTTTGAGCCGAGAACAAGCCCGAGCGACGCCAGACTTTGCATAAGGTTCATAGCCATAGCCGAAGAATAACTCGCAACGTTTCCGGTTGCTTTGAACACGACCGCGCCGATAACTTCCGTCGTTTCGAGAAGATAGGAATTTCCTCCGCCCGTCATCGTGTAAATCTGGTCGAAATCGTCCCTGACGAGGTTGCCCAAGCTGAAAATCATCTGAACGCCGATGATAGGCGTAAGCCCCGGGAGAACTATGTACAAAAACTGCTTCCATCTGCCCGCCCCGTCGATAACCGCGGCTTCGTAAAGCGCAGGGTCTATGGAGGTTATTCCCGCAAGGTAAACGATAGTTCCGTAACCCGTGGTTTTCCACATAGCCGTGAACGTTAAGATTGCGTACCAATAATCGGGCGTTTCATACCATTTTATCGGTTTTCCGCCGAAAAAGCCCACTATTTTATTCAAAATTCCCGTATCGGTTGCAAGGAAAAGCCAAGCGATACCGGAGATGACTACCCAGCTTATGAAGTAAGGGAAATAGCTTATCGTCTGAACGGTTTTTTTGAACCAGCCGTTTTTGAGATAGCTGAACAAAAGCGCAAGCCCTATCGTGCAGATAAAGCCGAACACGAATTTCAACAGCGCGAGAATAACGGTGTTTTTGGCGAGCATCCAGAACGACGAACCCGGGAGCGTAAGCACGTCTATGAAATTTTTCAATCCCACGGTTTCGCTTCCGAAAATTCCGTCCTCGGCCTTGTAATTTTTAAAAGCTATGGTTATGCCGAGCATCGGCTTGTAAACGAAAACCAAAAGCAGGATAAACGCGGGCAACATCATAAGGTATAAATCGTAATTCCTTATAAACTGCCTGAATTTCGGGCCTTTAACGACTTTTTTGAAATATCCCGTGAAAATCCCGGCAAGAATTCCGCCTATAAGCACCGCGCCGCAGATTATTCCGAGAATAAGCGGCAAATTGTTCTTTTGACGAATGAAATAAGCGTAACCGAAAAAGCACGTCGTTTCCTCTCCTTGAACGACGACCGGCTCGCCGTTTTCCATTCTCGTTACGTTTTCGGTTTTGATTTTCAAGGGTTTTACGACTATGGTATTCTCACCCTGAACTTCCGCGCCGTCGCCGGCAATAACGGTGATTTTTCCGTTAAGCTTAAAAGTTACGCTTTCAAGCCCCTCGAAACCCGCTATAAAGAACGAGAAGAAAACTCCGTCGTTTTCAAGAGTGTACGCGTTGTCCTTTCCGTCCTCGCCGATAAATTCGTCAACGGTAAGTTCTTTGCCGTCAATCGTTTTCGGCAAAACGGCAAGCTCCTTTTTGGGGCGAGTGCTTCTGCCGACGAAATCGTAAAAACTATCGTCGTAATTGTGAATTTGCGGATATTTTCCGTTGGAAAGTTTTTTAATATACCCGCGAAGTTCCTGGTCGGCTTTAAGCTCGGAAGCGTTTTTATAATAAAACTTTCCCAAGCCGCCCACCGTTCCGATTCTTTTGAAAGAAACCGTTACTATCAAAGCGTTTTCGGTTTCGGTTATTTTATCAAGCGTTATTCTGTTTTCCTCGCCCGATACCAGCTCGACTCCGTTATAAATCTCCTTTTCGATTTTTTCCTTAACGGAATCGGCGGTTACTCCCTCGGATTTGGCTACGGTAATCGTGGCTACGCCCGTTCCGTCGCTCTTGACGTTTACGTCCGCGGAATAACAACCGGAAAAGAGAAACAGCATTCCGACGATAAGCAAAACGCCGAGCGCCGAAACGAAAACACGCCTGATATTCAGTTTTTGTCCGTTTGCTCTTATCATACCTATATTTTATATTATAAAACCCGCTCGGTAAATACCATACGCTGACTTTGTGTTTAACAATATTTGACCTGTTTTGCCCTTTTACGGTTTATTTAACGCCGTTTTTTATATTTTTTTGTATTTTTTGTCTATTGCCGCAATGAGATTCTCGGCGTAAAAATCGTGTCCCTCGGAGGTTGGGTGTATCGCAAAAATCGGGTCGGAAAAATATCCGTAGTCCTTGGGAACGAAATCGTGACAATTTATTATTCTCACGTTTAAACGGGAATATACCGAACGCAACGCGCGCGACGTGTCTTTAAGCGAAAAATTAACGCCGTCCTCGTCCGAACGCCAAATAGGCAAAAGCCCGTATATCCGACAATCCGGAAATTTCTCCTTAATCCTTTTCACAAGTTTTTCGGCTTGCTCCGCCACGGTTTTCAGCGTTTTCGCCTTATCGCCCGTTCCGCCGCAAAAACTGTTCGTTCCGAGGGCTATAAAGGCGACGTCGAAAGGCTCGGGATAATTCCCCGAAGCGCAATAATCGCCGAAAGACATTCCGCCGAGCGACTGGTTGAGCGCGTCAAGCCCGTAATGCAAAGCGAGCGCGTTGGGATAAGCCCTCGAAGCATCGAAACACTCGCTGCCCTCGGTAATGCTGTCGCCGATAAAAATAGCGCGGACGTCCTTTTTCACTCTTTCGGCAAAGGTTGCGTTCAAAAACTCGGCGCGCGTTAAGGCAAGGCCGCAGGACGTGGGGAAAAACACCGTTAAACGATGTCTTTTGCCATCCTTAAAAGGATTGTTCATCGTTACGGAAGCGTATTCTCCCCTGTTTACGAGTTTTATAGGCTGCGTGATTCTTCTGCCGTCCGCGGCAAATCCGAACTGCATATTCCAGTTGCCGACGGGAATATCCACAACCTTAAAATCGAGCTTAATCCCGCTCGCGTCGGTTTCGGCGTCGAGCGTAAGCCCCGAATCGTACGCGTAAAAATTCCGCGTGGTACACTCGAAACAACTTTTCACGTCAAGCCGATTGAAAGTAAGACCTTCGCGGGTTTTATCATAAGACAAATAACCGCCGAAAAGACCTTTTTCGACGCAATACGTAAGCTTTTCGGAGGTGGGATACTCCTCTTCGTCGCGCGAAGTAAAACCGACGTCGCTTATATCGATATTCTCGCCGTTGCGAACGAAAAACGCGTAACCGTCTACGGTTTCCCTTGCGTTTCCGTAAGATTCGACGAGCGCGCCGTTAAGGTAAATATAAACTCTGCGCTTAGTTAAAACGACTTTAAACGAGTATTTTTCGCTCGTTTTTAACTTTTTCCCGCCCGGAAGAACCACGGCGTTGCCCGTTCTGTTAAAATCGGGGGCGTAACCGTGAAGAGATAATTCCTCGCCGACAGCCCTTATCGTGAGTTTGTTCTGATAAAAGTTCTCCGCCGAAAATTTGCCTTTTTCGCCGACGGTAAGCATAAAAATCTCGTTTTCTTCGAGAAAATCGTCGTCCTTTTCGCGATTTTCCGCAAGCGAATTTATTTGCAGAGCGAAGCTTATAATCGCCTCGCTTTTCGACGTGTTTTCAGAAAATGTAAATCTTTTCATAACGATATGAAAGGTTGCCGCAAATAAACTATTCCGTTTATTTGCGGCAACCCCCTTATTTTTTATTTAAGTTAGGGATTCCATTCGCCATCACTAATTACCGAAAAGGCGTCTTTTTCGCCATTTCCCGCGACCGTTCGGGCGCAGTACGCCCGGTACAGCAACCCTCACGTTCGCAAAAAATCATCAAAAAATGCGCTCTTTTCGGTGCGAAGCATTTTTGCGGATGAGAAACCGACCGCAATGCGGCTCGTTTAGGCAAGGCAAACGCCCGAAGTTGTACTTGCTGTACTACGAGCGGCGTTTAACGCCGCATAAATCGGTTTATCGCCGCAAAAATAGTTAGTGATGACAAATGAAATCCCTAGGGTTTCCTTCGCCCGTTAATTCTCTTTCTTTTTGAAAATCGCAACCGCGCCTGCGGCAAGAAGAACCATAAGGCCTAATCCGCTTGCGCCTACGGCCGAGCCGCAACCAAGTCCGCCGCCCGAGCTTCCGCTATCGGTGGAGTCGTTCTGCGATTCGTTCGGCTTTTCGGAGGTGGGTTTATTGGATTCCTCCGCTTTTGCGTCCTCGTAAGCATTGATTTTGCTTTCCGCCGAGGCGATAATTTCATAGTTATCAACCCTTGCCTTGGAGGCTTCCGAAAGAGCTTCGTAAGCGGCTTTGGCTGCGACGACGTCGGCTTTCACGGTTTCGTAATTATCGTCGGTGACGGTTATTTTTTCAAGAGCCGCGATTTTTGCGATAACTTCGTCGGCGGCAGATTTAACGTCCTCGTAAGCTTTAACCTTCGCTTCGGCGGCTTTGAGCGCGTCGAGGTTGGTAACCATCGCTTTACCGGCGTCGGAAAGGTCTTCGTAATCCTGTCTTGCGGAAACTACGGTAGCCTTTGCCGCGGCGTAATTTTCGTCGTTTACTTCGGCGATATTTATTGCCGCTATCTTCGCCGTAACGTCTGCGGCGGCTTCTTTATCAGTGAGATACGCTTCGAGCTTTTTGTTAAGTTCGGCAAGAGCCGCGGCGTTGAACTTATCGACTTGAAGAACGTTCATTTCCGCGCGTTTTGCGGCAGCTGCCTCGTAAGTTGCCTTCGCCGCTTCGTAGTTTTCGGCGGTAATCGCTTTATAGGAGGCGATTGAGGCGTTGAGAGCCTCAACGTCTATTTCGGGAATAACCACGTCGTCAAGTCCCATATAGGAAAGCTTTTCAAGGCAAACGAAATCGAAATCGCTTTCCATATTTCCGCCCGTGGAGAGGAAATAAGAAACTTGAAGATATTTCGCGCCCATAAGAGCCTCTTCGTAAACGTTGAAGGATTTTGCGGTAAGTTTGCCGGAGCTGCCCATAAGCGTGAAGTTTACTTCGATATGAGCGTCGTCCTCTTCGGTTTCCGCAATATCCGTGGCGGTGAGCATAATGCTCGGAGCTTGTTTATACCAATACCAGACGTCGAGGTTATCCGCGCCGTCGCCGAGATTGGTTTTTTCAATGATACCGTCGATACAAACGTATCTTTGAAGTCCGTCCGCGCCGAACATAACCAAAATCCAGTTGTCGCCCTTCGCTGCGGCAGGGTCGGCTTCGCTCTTGGCGTTATATTCGTTTATTTCTCTGTCGTTCGGGTTGGGAACTTCAACGTAACGGTCGTTGGCTTTCAAAAGAAGATAGGTGTTGCCGTAAGACGCGCTCGTTAAAGTGTTGTTGTATTTCAACGTGACGCTCTGCGCGGAAGCAACCTTGTGATACATCGTGAAGCCGGCCTTCGTAACCTGTTCGAGAGCAAGACCGTTTCCGTCGTAATATCTGAACGCTTTGTAATTAAAGCCGTTTCTCATATACTTCAAGTCGGTTGCCATATTCGCGCCGCTTCTGTCGGTTTTTTCAACGGTTTCGGTCACGCCGAATTTACGGATAACAATCGATTCGCCTGCGTTGAGTCCGACGTAAGTTCCGACGTTTACGGCGTAATCGCCTTTCAATTTAACGTTATCGGAAACGTACTCTTTCGTGAGAGTGTGGCCGGTGGTAAGATTCTGGAATTCGATATTGAATTTAACGCCCGAATCCGAATCCTCGGTGGTGATGACGACGCGTACTCTCTGCTTGAAGAAAGCCGTGAAATCGCTTTGAGCCCACTCCGTGATAATGGTTTCGGTGAACTGTCCGTCCTTAACTTCGTTTATTCCGGCAAGATAACTGTTGCCGAAACGGAAAGCGACGTAATTCATTCCTCTCGTGAGGCTTCTGAAAGACGACTTTTCGTCCTGTCTTGCGTCGATAACCTGCGGATAAGAAACGTCTTTGAGGATTATCCAGGCTTCGCCCCAACCGGTGGTTTCGCCCTTTCCTTCGAGGTCGAGAACTATTTTCGAGCCGGCCTTAACGTCTTTAACGAGGGAAGCCGAGAAAGTAGTCTGGCTTATCGTTATTCCGTTTTCGCCGAAAACTCCGCTGTGGTTGCCGAGGCCGCCGTTGAAATTATCCGCCGAAACGGCAAGGTTTGCAATTTCGGGTTCGAGTTCTTCGGGTTCTTCCGGCTGCGGTTCGGGTTCTTCCGGCTCGGGCTTTTCGGGCTCGCTCTTATCGTTGTTTTTAACGGTAACGTTATCGATTACGAGGTTTCCGCCGGCTAAATCGACGAAACAGCCTATACCGAGCGTCCATTCGCCTTTAAGAACTTCGTTATCGGATTCGATAACCTCTTCGTATTCGCAATTTTCGCCTTTGACGTGAACGGTAACCTTAACGCCCGTTTCCGTATCTTCGGTGGTGAACGTAAATTCGGTTACTTGTTTACGAACGTACCAACTATCCGCGTTACTCGCCCCTTCGATACTGTGATTCAAAGGCAAAAGAGTGCCGTCTTTTACCTCGGCGATTGTTCCCTGACCGACGTTAAAATCTCCGCCGAGACGATATAAAATATAGCTTCCCGCAGTTGCGTTCGAGGAGGACGCGTCGGGAGTTTCTCTCGTATCTTTAAGGGTAAACCAAACGTTTCCCCACGTTCCCGCGGCAGTTCCGGTAATCTTAGCGGTTACGGTGGAGTTTGCGGGAAGTTTATGCTTCAACAAAGCGTTTCCGTTTGCCGTTGCGGTTATTCCGTTTTCTCCGCCGACAATCGACCCGGTGGACGTCGTCCAGTTGGCCGCGCTGTGAGAAAGGTCGTTATCGACTGCGATTTCCTCAACGGTGGCTTTGGTTATAACGTAATTGTGAGTTTCGTCCACGGTTCCGCCACCTAAATAACCGAATCCGTAATAACCTTCTCCCGAGAAATCGTTCTCGCAGGTGTAGGAATAAGTTTTGGTTTCGTTCGTCACTCCGCCTTTGAAAACCAAATCGAGCGTAGTTCCGAACGGGCCGTCCGTCATAGTGATAGTAATTTCACTGTTTACGGCGTATTGCGACCAAGAGTCAAATCCGCTGACGAACTTCGTATCCGTCATCTTAACGCTTTGTCCGTCTATTACTTCGTTGACGGATTCCGAGCCGTGCGACGCTCCCCAACTGAAAATCAATCCGTTTCCGGAAGAAAGCGTGGCGTTTTTACCGTTGCAGGTAACCGTGGCGTTCGGGTCGGACTGTTTTAAAACAATCCAGGCGTAACACCAAGTGGTATCCTTTTCAGCCAAAGTTCCGCTGATTGCGGTGGTTACGGTTGCGCTTGCGGGGATTTTATCCTTCGTCGTCGCGCTTACGTTCGTGCCTTTCGCATAAAGGCCGTCCGCCTTCGCTTCAAAAGTCGTCGTGTTCCATTTAGTCTGGTCAAGCGCGAGATTCAACGTTTCTTCCGTTTCCGCGCCTTCGGCAGGCTCTTCCGCATAAGCGGTTAAGGACGCAAAGCAAAGCGCCGTTGCCGCAACGATGCAAAGAAGAACAATCCAAAGTTTCTTTTTTCTCATTTTTCCTCCTGCGTCGGGTTTTCCCCGACAAATTTTCGAGCCGTTTTTTCGCCCCCGCCGAAAATTCTTTCATTCCGACAAGCGCAAATCGCTCATTGACGTTAAAATTATATACGATTGCAATCGCCCTGTCTACACGGTTTCTTGCACAATCGTTTAATAAATTTTGACTTTATTGCGCCCCGTCAGGCTTTCAAAATCCTTTCGGTTTTCCCCGCTTTAAGCCGTTCGTTAGTCGTTTTATATTCCAAAATCGCGGTTAATCCGCAGGGAACGTCTGTTTTTATTTCCAGTTCGTCGCCGCTTCGGAAAATTTCGGCTTTAAAATCGCCGAAAGCCGTTTCCACGCAAAACTTCGCCTTTTTAACCTTTTCGGGAAGGTTCGGCTTTAACGTAACGCTCCTTTTTCCCTCGCCGAGCCTCAAACCCGCCATATAACGGAGCATATACTCCGCAATGGGGCTGAACATATGGTGATTGAGCGAATTCGTAAGCTCGAAATCCTCGCAAAGCGCGGTTTGTCCGTGCTCGCGCCAATAGCCGAACGAGGGGTAATCCGTTCTCGAAAGAATTTTATAAGCCGCCTCGCTCAAACCCTTTTCGCCGAGCAACGCAAACAGGAATTTAACGCCCAAAATGCCTGCGTGAAGAGAATATCCGTTATTTTCAAGATATTCTTTCACCTCTTTTTCGGTGTCCTTTATCCCGAAATACCAAAGCGCGCAAAGCCCCGTGAGCGTTTTGTCGCCCGAAAAACGCTTGTAAATCGCATCGCCGAGTTTCTTCGCCTTAACGCGATATTCCTCGGCCTCGTCGGCGTTTTCCGAAAGTTCGACGTAAATTTCGCACATCAACTTATAATATCCGCTCGAAACGAGCGCGAGAGGACAAACCTCGAACTTGATATTTTTCGGAAAATTCCAGTCGCCGAGCCCCACGCTTACAAGCCCGTCCGCATCCTCGTAAGCCGAAAGATAAGCGAGATATTTTTTCATAACCGGCAAAGCTTTTTTCACCGCGTCGGAATTTTCGTAATAAAACTTCTCCGCTTTTGCCGCGCGGAATAAAGCGACGTCCCACGCAGGGCCGCTGCCCCAGTTATATCCCCAGCCGCACGTCGGAACTATGCAGGGAATCTGCCCCGACGGACGCTGCGCGTCCTTTACGTCGTCGATAAACTTTTCGTAAGCTCCGCGCATATCGAAGTTATAAACGCAGGGCTCTACGGAAAGCTGCGCGTCGCCCGTCCAACCGTTTTTCTCGCGGTGCGGACAATCGGTTTGTATGCCGACGTAGTTTGAAAGTATCGCCTGCATCGACATTTTGTAAAGGTCGTTCAAAAGTTCGTCGGAAATCTCGAATTCCGTTTGCTTCCTTAAATCCGTATGCGTAAAATATGCCGTAATATTCTCTATTTCCGCCTTTTCGGCAAGAGAAATCTTAACGTATCTGAACCCGTTGAACGCAAATTTCGGCTTGTAAAAATCGTTCCCGCCCGAAAGAATAAGCTCGTCCGTCTGATAAGGCATATCCTTGCGGAAAACGTACATCGAATTGCTCTCGTTATCGAGGTCGTCGCCGTTTATCCTGTCGGAATATTCAACGGTAACTTCCGTTCCCCTCGCGCCCTTCGCGTTAAAAGAAACGTAACCCGTCATATTTTTGCCGAAATCGCAAATTATCGAATTATCCGCCGTCGTTCTCAAAGCAATCGGCTTGATTTTTTCGCACTCGCGCATCGGCGGAATCGTCGAATATGCAAGTTCCCCGCCCGGCGGCGTTGTGAGAACGGCTTTGCGATAAACTTTTTCCGTTCCGAAATCTATTCTCGCGCCCGAACGCAGTGAATTTTTCGCGGTTTCGTTGAACGACCACTCGAAATTTTCGTCGGAGCAAACGGTTTCTTCGCCGCTTGTAAGTTTGCAAATCGCCTTAACGTCGTCGCGCCAAGGAGCGCGGAAAAAACCCCAGGTGTCGAGGTCGGTGTGCGAATACCAGCCGTCGCCGAGAATAATTTCCAGTTCGTTTTCGCCCGTTTTAAGCTTATCCGCAACGGGAAAACTCCTTAAAATCACTCGTTTGCAGTAATCGGTGAAAGGCGGCTCGAACACGCCGTCGCCAACCCTCTCGCCGTTGATATACGCCTCGAAAAAGCCCAGCCCGCAAACGGTTAAAATGGCGGACGGCTCTATTTTACCGAAAGAAAATTTCCTTCGGAGCGTGATTGAAGGCCGCCCCGTTACGTTATCCTCCGCAACGAAATGATTGCCGTTTGAAATCCACTTCGCGCCCGAAACTCCGCCCTCCGCGATTATAAAATACGCCTTTTCCGAAATTTCTTTTGCGCCGCTCGTTTCGTCCGTTTCGCCGCCGTTTTCGCCGTCGGTTTCGTAGGGCGCTCCGCCCTCGACCGTATAAAAATATTTGCCTTTTTTAAAGCCGAATAAATCAACCTCGACAAACCTTTCGCCGTCGGTATAAAACGTTTTAGCCTGCTCTTCGTTTCCTATCGTAAGCGCGAAACGACGGTGCAAGGAATCGCACCGCCATTCAAAAATCGCTTTATTCGCCGTTACGACGGGGAAAACCTCGCCCTGACATCTAAGCTCGCTTATCATATCTCACTCAATATCTATCCATTTAAACGGGTTTGCCATTGCCTTTTTCGCAACGTCGAGCATACCCATAAGGTCAATCGTTTCTCTGTAATCCACCTGCGGAACGCCCGTTGCGAAGAACTCTATCATCGCCTCAACGAAGCGTTTCTGGTAACCTTCCTTTATCTCGTAATAATGCGCCGATCCGTCCTCCATTTCGGCGGAAACGATAAACGGAACGCCGTAAGGGTCGTCGGTATCCATCTGAATGAAGGAAGCGAGCCTGCCGTTGCCGTAATCCACGACGATATTGCGGTTCCTCGTGCCTTCCGTCGCCATCATTCTCTTTGCCCCGCTCTTCATAACGGTGCACATCATCTCGAAAACGTGAATCGCGTAAATCTCGAATTTGTAGCACCCCACGCACATACAGGACTTCGCCGGCTCATCGCCTTTTCTATAAGGCGCAAGTTCGTCCGCAAAACGAAGGGCGGACGTGGAATAAACGGGCGTGCCGTATTTTTGCGCAAGGTCGAATATCTCAATCGCCGTTTTTTTGTCCGGCGCAAAGGTTTTGTCGATATAAGTCAACTTTCCGCTCTTTAAGGCGTACTCCGAAAGCTCTTTGTGAAGTTCGGGATTGTCGGGGGAAAGAATCACGATATAATCGGACAAATCGACGAGCTCTTCAACGGAATTCACCCTTTTGACGTTGTGAATTTTGCACCACTCGTCCGTCGTAACCCCGTCGTAAGGCGAAACTTCCGTTTTCGCGTAAGCGTAACAAACGTCCAGCCCGAGTTTTTTGGCTCTTTCGTCGTTTCTTATCATATCGGGATAATTGTTGGCGTGCCATTCGCTCAAAAAGTTATCAATAAAACCTATTTTTTTCATTATTTCAACTCCGCCGCCGCGCGGTTTATCCCGCTTGGCGTTTTTGCCGCGTCGTTAAATTTCAACGCGGTTTTATATCTAAAAAAAATATAACATTCCGCGCCCGTCTTTGTAAATATCACCGCTTTACTTTATATTTAGCTTTTTTTGACTTTTCTCCATAATTCGACTTTATCTTTTTTTTACCATACGTTTTGCAAAATCATTTCAAATCGATTTTTCGCAATATTTTTTTTAATATCGCTTGACTTTTATTTTTTTACGATATTAAAATATTTCCGAGAAGTTTTAGCCGAAGCAAACCGTTTCGGCACGCTTCGGGAGGGAAAATTGAAGTACCATTACGACAATAATTTTGCGTGCAATCCGAGAATTTTCAACGATTTGCTTCTTTATCAGGTAGGCGAAATGATGTGCGACGACCAGACCGAAATGACGAGCCATATCCATCTCGACTGGTATGAATTCACCTACGTTCTTTCCGGCTCGGGGACGATTTTCACGAACAACAAGCCCGCGCACGTCGAAAAACACGATTTGTATTTTTCGCACCCGAAGGAGATTCACAGAATCTTTTCGGACGCCGATAATCCTCTTCGGTTCTTCTTCTGCGCGTTCAACTTCACGAGCGATTCGCCTTTTACGCCGATTCTGGACGAATACGCGGCGATTACCAAGCCCGAAAACAACCGAAAATTCCACACCGACGACCTCGGCGACCACTTCACGCATCTTCTTTCCGAAATAAAGGCCGACACCGATATGGGCAGGAGTATTTTCGAATACGAACTGAAACTCGCCATTTTAAAGGTTATGCAACGCATAAAGCAGGAGAAAATTCCGTACTATCGCGCGCCGCAAACGAACAGCACGCAACTGCTTTGCTTCAACATCATAAACTACGTCGACACGCATATCTACACGCTTGAAAATATGGCGGAACTTTCGGACGTTTTCGGATATAATTACTCGTATTTGTCGAGATGTTTCAAAAAGACCATAGGCGAATCGATTTCCTCTTACATAATCAACAAAAAACTTGCCATTGCCAAAGAAATTTTGAGCGAGGGCGACGTTACCGTAACCGAAACCGCAAACAAACTGCGCTATTCCTCGATTTACGTTTTTTCAAGGGCTTTCAAGGATAAATATCACGTTTCCCCGGGAGCTTTCAAGCAAGCCGCTTTGGAAAAGAAAAACGAAAAAACCGAAAAAACTTAAAATTCGCCGTAAATTTTCGCGGCGTTTCATAAAAATCTAATAAAAATATAACCCCCGCGTTGCCTTGCGCAACGCGGGGGTTTTTAAAAAATTATAGCAGTTTTTAAGCGATTTACAACAGTTTTTAAGCGCGAAAATCGGATTTCCCCGCATTAAAGCAACTCGGGGAAATTTCCGCCGTTTTCAATCGAAGTAAGAAGTTTTTCAACGAGAATAAGGCATCTCGGGAGGTGATAAGGTCCTTTCCAGAGCGAGCCTTTCTGCGTGTGCGAAACAGTTCCGTCGCGGTGCAAATATCCGTACCATTCGCCGTTTTCCTTGTCGGCAAAATGCGAAAAAGCGTACTCGTGAATTTCCTCGAACTTTTTGAAATACTTCTCGTCGCCGGTGAGTTTATAAGCGGCGAGCGTTGCGATTAAACACTCGTTGTGAACCCACCAGAGTTTCATATCGTATTCGAGCTGTTCGCAGGGGCGCGAGAACAAATCTCTGAAATAATAAACTCCGCCGTATTCCTTATCCCAACCGAGTTCGAGCGACCAATCGAGAACGTTCAAAGCCTTTTTCAAAAGCTCTTTATCTCCCGTTTTCGCGGCGTAATTCATCAAAAACCACGAGTTTTCAATGGAATGTCCCGGGTTTATCGTCCTTCCGGTGGGGTTATCGAGAATACTTCCGTCCGTAAACACGTTTTCGAGGACGCATTTGTATTCTTCCTTATAATGCAAGCCTATCATATCCGCGACGAGCGCGTTTATTATCCCCTCGTAATACTCTTTCTTTTCGGGGTCGGCCCTCAAAAGTTCCTGCGCCGTGCTTACGAGAACCATAGGGTTGGCGTTGGAATGGAGATTTCTGACCGCAGCGTTTTCCTTGGGCGTGATTTTGAACGGGTCGCAAGAGGGATTGCGATAAATCGAATACATCAAATCGAAATATTTTTCGGCAAGACGCAAATCCTCGACGTTTTTGGTGAAGAAATAATATTCGGCAAATCCCGCAACGAGGAAACTTTCCGAAAAATAATATCTTCTCTTCCTGAGCGGCTTTCCGTCGCGCGTGACGACGAAAAACATTCTTCCGTCCTCGTCTATGCAATGCTCTTTGATGAACTCCGCGCCGCTTTTCGCCGCGTTTGCCCACTCTTCCTTATAGCCGTATTCGTTGAGAAGTTTGGAAAACGTCCAAAGGCATCTTCCCTGAAACCACACGCTTTTATCGTCGTTATAACTCTTGCCCTCTTTATCCACGCTCGTGATAAATCCCCCGTAGGTCTTGTCGATAAGGTCGGATTTCTCCCAGAACGGGACTACGTTATTCAAAAGAAAATCGTTGTAAAACTTCTTGTATTCCGCTATTTTCATTTTTTTTACTCCTTTTATTTTTCGTCATTTTTTCGTTTTTGTCGGTTTTCGATTTTCGGCTAAACTCGAAAATCTTTTTCCGTTTTCAGTCAAACTCGAAAACTTTTTTCGGCTCGCGGGGGGTTCTTTCGGTCAACGGCTTCATAGATTCCTCCCAACGCCTTACGACGGGATTTTCCGCCTGAAATTTCAAAGCGTACTCCACGCCCTTTTCACATTCGTAATAGCCGAAAAGCTCGTCTCCGTCCAGCCAAATCGTATAATTGCAAATTCCCGCCGCCTTTAACGCCTCAACCATTTCCGGCCAGATTTCATCGTGGCGGCGAAGATATTCCTCTTTCATTCCCTGCCTGATTTTTGCCCGCCAAGTAAATTTCTCCATTTTTTTCCTCCTATGCCGGCCGCTCATATTTAAACCTTGAAAGGCGCGCCGTCGACCGTCATATTAGCACGTTTTTAACGGCTCGTCAATAGGAAAACCGAACTTACCCGAAAAAAACCGAAAAAACGGGGGCTATTCTATTCGATTTTACTCTACGGCAACGAAAACGAAACTAAATTTTCTTCGCTGAATTTTCTTCGGTTTTGCTTTTACGGCAAAAAACCGAGGACGAAAACTCCTCGGTTTGGCGTTATTTCTTTTTAAGTTCTATGCCGACGACGTAAGTCGCCCCTTTGAAGGAATACGGCGATTCTCCGTCGCCGGAAGCGCAATAGAGATAAATCGGTTCGCCGTTTTCGTCGAACAAAATCGACGGGCGTTCCAGATTGCACTGCGTGGTTTTTCTTCCGTCCGCCCATTCGAGATTTCTCGAATAAACCTTCGGATTTTCGGGCAACTCGAAGTTGACGCAATCGTCGCTTTCGGCGTAAAATCCCGCGCCCCATTCGCCCGTTATGCCGCTATCGCCGTTTTTGGAATCGTCCTTTGCAAGCATACAAAACTTCTTGCGCTTTGCGTCGTACCACAAAAACGGGTCTTCCATATGCTTATCGTCGTTCGCGAATTCGAGAATGGGGTTTTCGGTGAGCCGCTCGAACTTTCCGTCGGGCGCGTCGGCCACGGCAATGCCGAGTTGCAATGGCTTGCCGAACGCTCTTCTCGATTTGTAAATCATATACGTTTTGCCGCTCGGAAGAATTACCACGGAAGGGTTCGTGGTTATCGTGCAATCCCAATGCGAACAGTCGCGCGGCTCTAAAAGCGGCTCGTCTTTTCTCACGAACTCGCCGTTTATATCGTCCGCAACTGCCACGCCGATTCTTTTCCTGTTCCAGGTTTCCAAAGCGTAATTGTTGTCTATAAGCCGACAATCGCCGGGAACGTCGCCGCCGTAGGTCGTGCCCATATAGTAAAGATAATATTTGCCGTTCCAGAACTTTATGCAGGTGTTGTGCGTGTTCATACCGTCGAAATACTGCCTGCCTCTTCGCGGCAACACGACGTTTTTAAACTCGAACCTGCCGTCCGGCGCGTCGGCGACGAAATGGCATATTTCGCTGTTGAAAACCCAGTTCCAGCCGAAGCCTATATCCTCCTTCCAGCGCGAAGCGAACATATGATATTTCCCTTCCGCTTTGATAACCGAGGAATCCCAGACGTAATACCCGTCCTCTTTGAGCGCGATATGCGCTTTTCCCTGAACGTAATTGAACTCGTTTTTGCTCATTTTTTCTCCTTTCTTTTATAAAAAGTGCGGCTATAAGTCGATTAACTCAACTTTTTAGCGTCTATTGGCAATCACTCGAAATAAACGCTGACCGAGCCCGTCGTCGTTTTTACGGTAAGCTTTTTGTCGGTCGTGCCGGTTTGGTTTGCAAGGTTTTTGTCGCCCGTGGTGGTTGAACAATCTATGCCGTATTCTTCTTTTATCCCTTTGATTTTACCGTTCACCGAGCCCGTCGTGCATTTTACGAAAATCACGGACGCGTTTTTAAGGTTGAAGCGGATTTCGCCCGTGGAGCTTTTCAGTTTTACGTCCTTGGCGTCCGCATTACATTCCACTTTGCCCGTGCTTACCTCAACGCCGAGTTCTGCGCCTGCTTTAACCTCGTCCACGACGACTTTGCCCGTGCTTGCCTTAACTTTTACGTCGCCGCTCGCTTCCGAATTTTTAAGCTTTATCGCGCCGGTGCTCGATTTAAGCGAAATGCTTTCGGCTTTCACGCCGTCCACGTTTATAACTCCCGTGGAAATTTCCGCGTCGAATTCCTTTACGCCCGCTATATCCGAAACTTTTATATCTCCCGTGGAAGCGTCGAGTTCGAGGTCGCCCGCAAAAGCGCGCGGAACGCCGACTTTTATCGTTAAGGATTCCTTGTTAAAGCCCCACCAGAACCAGAACGCCCACATTTTGTTCTCGGTTTCAAAAACGAGTTTTCCGTTTTCAACCGTCAGATTGTGGTGAAGTTTATCGCCTTCGTAATAAGAAAAAGTGATTTCGTCGCCGTCTACGGGCGTCACTTCGATGCTCTCTACGGTGCATTTAATCTTGATTGAATTCACGCCGTCGAGCGCGGTTTTGTTTGCAGTTTCCGTGTATTTACTCATATCGTTACTCCCGTTAGCCGCATAAATTATCGCGCCCGTGATGCCGAGCGTGATTCCCGCGGCTAAAATTATACATAATACTATAATAAATTTTTTCATCGTTTACTCTCCTTTTTTCTTGTCAACGAGCGGATATAACCGAATCCGCGTTTTAAAAGCAACCAAACTCCGACGGAGCAAAGCACGCCGAGCGCAAACACCGTAAGTCCGCCGCCGATGCACATAAGCCCCGAGCCGAAATCAAAAAACAACGTGTAAATTCCGAAGCCGACCGAAGCCGCGCCGCCCGCAACCATACCGACGCACGCGCCGACTATCCCGGCAATAAGCCCGAGCGCTCCGCAAAAAAGCCCCAGCGCAAGCCCGAACAATCCGCACGCAAGCCCAAACCATAACGGCGCGCCGACGATTAAGACAACCACCCAGCCCGTTTTGACGTTGCCCTTGTCGTCTTTGAAAAACGAGCCGCTTTTATCCGCGTCGATTCCCGCTTCCCTCAACGTTTTTTCGACGACGGATTCCGGCGAACCGAGTTCGTCCACGGCCTCCTCCTCGGTTTTGCCGCTTTCGATTCTGTCGTCAATCATTTCGTCGTAATAATCGAGAGCCTGCTGACGCTCGTAACCGCCCATCGGCGCAAGCCCCCTTTTCAACTTTTTAAGAAATTCCTTTTTCGTCATTACATTCTCCTTCGATAAAATCGTATATCTTCACAATATCCGACCAATCCGCCAAAAAATCTTTTATTTTCTGCCGCCCGTCGGCGGTTATGGAATAGTACTTCCTCAATCTCCCGTTATGCTCCGCGCTTCTCACCCGAACGAATCCGCCCGTTTCGAGCCTGCGCAAAATGGGATATAAGGTCGATTCGGAAACGTCGATATACGGAGAAATCTTCTTTATGAGTTCGTATCCGTAAGTTTCTTCCGATAACATCGCGGATAAAACGCATATTTCCAACACTCCTTTCTTTAATTGCACGTCCATATCTCTCAATACCTCTTTACACACAATACTATATCACGCATAGTATTGCCTGTCAAGCGTTTTTTTAAAGTTTTTTAATATTTTTTTTGGCGCGTCGGCGATAAAGAATAAAAGGAAAAGAAGTTTGCATATCATTATTATATATGAGAAACGACAAAGATTTTTTTTCCGCGGACAGAGTGATTGCGGTTATAATTCTCGTTTTGCTTTCCGCAACGTACGTAGGCTGCGTTTGCGCGCGCGTTAAAGCGGCGACTTCGCCGAAACCCGAATTCACCGTGGTTATCGACGCGGGGCACGGCGGAATCGACGGCGGCGTTTCGGGAAAGAAAAGCAACGTTAAGGAAAGCGAACTTAATCTCGATATTTCGAGAAAGCTCAAATCGGAATTCGACGATTCGGGCGCGAAAACCGTTATGACGAGAAAGACGGAGGCGGGACTTTACGGGGTTTTTTCAAAAGGTTTTAAAAGGCGGGATATGAAAAAACGAATGGAAATCGCCGAAAAAGCCTCTCCCGACGTTTTCGTTTCGGTGCATCTGAATTATTTTTCATCGTCCTCGCGCCGCGGAGCGCAGGTGTTTTATAAAATCGGCGACGAACAAAGCAAAAAACTTGCGCAAAGCGTTCAAAAACAACTCAACGAACTTTGCGGAAAGGATTATTCGCCTTTGGTGGGAGATTATTACGTTTTAAACGAATCGAAAAGCCGAGCTATTCTTTGCGAATGCGGGTTTTTATCCAACGAAGAGGACGAAAATTTGCTTTTGACCGACGATTATAGGAAGAAAATCGCGGAAAAGATTTTCGCAGGAGTGGAAGCCTATCGCTACGGATTGACAAACGCCGAATAGAACCAAAATAATTTTTCGAGTAAATTTGCCGATATTCTACGATATTTTTTATATTTTTAAGTTTCGCCGCGATATGAATTCAATTAAAATTTAAAATGCGCCGCGAGGTTTTTTTGAAAAAACCTCGCGGCGCAACCTTTTACTTTTGCGCAACGTTTTCCATAATATAAAACTTGCCGAAACGCCGTTATTTTCTTTTTTTGTAAGTTACGGTAAATTCCGTGCCTTTTCCCAAAGAAGATTCCGCTTCGATTTTCAAATCGAGAAGTTCCGCAATTCGTTTAACCGTAGCAAGCCCGAGCCCGTTTCCGTGCGTGGTTCGGGATTTTTCCGCGCGGAAATATTTATCGAACATTCTTCGGCAGGTTTCTTCGTCCATTCCCACGCCGCTGTCCTTAATCGAAATAACGACTTCTTTGCCGCTTTCGGTTAAACTCACTTCAACTCTGCCGCCCTCGGGCGTAAATTTAACGGCGTTATCGAGAATATTTATAAACAACTGACTTATAAGTTCTTCGTTGGAAATTATCCTGCAATCTCCCACGTCGGCTTCCATTTCGATATTCTTCTTTTCCCACGCCGATTGAAGCACCAAAATGCACTTTCTCAACGTTTCGGAAACGTCGAATTCGGCAAAACTTACGTCCAGCCGACCGTTTGAAAGCCTGTCCAGCATAAGCGTGCTTGCAGTTAAATCGATAAGCCTGTCCGATTCCGAAACGATAACGTCGAGATATTCTTTCTCCTCTTCCTTCGTGAGCTTGCCTTTTGCGATGAGCTTCGCAAAACCTCGAATGGAAACTATCGGAGTTTTTAGTTCGTGCGAGAAATCGTTGATGAAATCGTTTTTGGTTTCGTCCGCCCGTTTAAGCGCGAGCGCAACCGCTTCGAGAGCCTGCGCGGCGCGTTTGAATTCCGCCGAAACGTCGCCGAGATTTATCTCGTAATCCCCCGAAGAAATTTTTTCCACGGCTTCGTAAATGCTTTTAAGCGATTCCCGACGCTTTTTAAACCGAAGATAAAACAAAAAGAACGCGAGCGCGAACACGCATACGAACAAAAACGCCGCAAAAATCGTTCCGCTCGGCATATTGACGGTTATCGCGCCCGATTTTTCAAAAATAACGAATAATAAAAACCCGAAAAGGCTCGCCGCCCCGCAGGCGATTCCGGCAAAAACGAGCTCCGAATATTCGCCGTTCTTCCCTTTACGCATCGGTTTTTACCGCCTTATATCCAAGCCCTCTTATCGACTTTATCTCAATCGACTTCACGCCCGAAAGCTTTTCTCTTACCCTGTTTATATGCACGTTCAAAGTGTGGTCGTCCTTTTCGGAACTGCCCCAAACGGCCTCCATAAGTTCGTTCCTCGTGAAGATTTTCCCCTCGGAGGAAAGAAGCTTGAAAAGAAGCAAAAATTCCTTTTGAGTGAGCTCCACGGGAACGCCGTTCACGGTTGCCATCATCTTTGAAAAGTCCAGCGATAAGTCGTTAAACTGCAACTTTTGCTCTGACGGAGACTTACATCTGCGAAGCAACGCTTTGATGCGCAGCAGCAATTCTTCCTCGTCCACGGGCTTCGTCATATAGTCGTCCGCGCCGACCATAAACCCGTAATGTTTGTCCGACGGCGACTGCTTTGCCGTTACGATGATAACCGGCACTTCCGCGTCCGCCCGCCTTATCGCTTCCGTAAGACGGAAGCCGCTCACGTCCGGAAGCATAACGTCGGCAAGAACGAGGTCGGGCTTTTCCGAATCGAAAAGCCGCAAAGCCTCCGCCGAAGAAAAGGCGGGTATCGGTTTGTATCCGCCGTTTTTCAGGACTATCGTCATCAATTTGTTCGTTGGTATATCGTCCTCGACGACAAGTACGGAAAACATTCGTCCGCCTCCTTTTTTTATGGTTTTATTATACCACACGAGCCGTTTTTTGCAAACGGTTTTTGTGAAAATAAAATTAAAATGATGAAATACGCATAAAAAAGAACTATTTTGCTCGTTTTTGGTTTACTATTATATAATTTAGTGATAAAATTTTAACGTCAACCGAACGGAGGTTAACGATATGTTGGAACTCAGTAACATCGTAAAGGAATACTACACGCAGGACGAAACGGTCAGGGCTTTGAAAGGAATCAGTTTAAGATTCAGGAAAAGCGAATTCGTATCCGTGCTCGGCCCTTCCGGCTGCGGAAAAACCACTCTTTTGAATATTATCGGCGGACTTGACAAATACACTTCCGGCGACCTTGCCATCGACGGTAAAAGCACCAAGCTTTACACCGATAAAGATTGGGATTCTTACCGTAACCACTCGATAGGCTTCGTCTTCCAAAGTTATAACCTTATCCCGCATCAGACGGTTGCCGAAAACGTGGAACTCGCCCTCACCCTTGCTGGCGTGAGTGCGGCCGAACGCCGCGAAAAAGCTAAAAAAGCTCTGGAAAAAGTGGGGCTCGGGAACAAACTTAACGTTAAACCCAACCAACTTTCCGGCGGACAGATGCAAAGAGTTGCGATTGCGAGAGCTTTGGTAAACGACCCCGAAATAATTCTTGCCGACGAGCCGACGGGCGCGCTCGATTCCAAAACGAGCGTGCAGATAATGGAGCTTTTAAAGGAAATCTCTCACGAACGCCTTATCGTTATGGTGACGCACAATCCCGAGCTTGCCGAAAAATATTCTTCGAGAATAATCAGGCTTTTGGACGGCGAACTCATTTCGGACAGTCAACCCGTTTCGGACGAGGAAATGAATGCGGAATATAAAGCCTTAAACGTTAATTCGGACGAAAAAACCGCGGATAAACGCAAAAAAAAGACGAAAGGCAATAAACCGCCGAAAACTTCGATGAGTTTCTTCACCGCGCTTTCGTTAAGTTTCAAAAATATGCTCACGAAAAAGGCGCGCACGATTCTCGTTTCCTTCGCGGGAAGCATAGGCATAATCGGCATCGCGCTCGTCTTGTCGCTTTCAAACGGATTCCAGAACTACATCGATTCCGTTCAGCGCGACGCTCTTTCCAACTACCCCGTTACGATTACCAAAAAATTTGCGGATTACTCGACGGTTATGCAAGGTATGAACGACGTCGCTCAATCCGGAAGCGGAGTGAGATACCCGAACACGAAAGATATTACGGTAAACAATTCGATTACCGACCTCTACAAGGATTTTCAAAAGGGCAGCAAGGATAACGACGTTAAAAACTTCAAGATTTTCCTTGAAACCGAGGATTACGACAGAAGCAAAATCACCGCGATTAAATATACTTACAACTTAAATTTCATAGTTTACGGCGAAGACGTGACCACGGGCGATAAATTCACAAGGCTCAAAAGCCCCATCGAATCAATGGTGGAGGCGTTCAGAAACCAATCGTCCAATCCTTTCGCCACGGCGGACGTCGCAAAACTCTATTTCCCCGTGTGGAACGAATTGATTAACAGCGAAAAGCTTATCAAAAGTCAATATGAACTTATCGACGGAAAATGGATTGATTTTTCAAGCGAGAACGAAATAATGCTCGTAGTCAACTCGTATAACCAGATTCCCGATTACGTTCTGACGGTTTTGGGTTTGAGAAAGCAGTTCGACGCGTCTTCGATGAACGAAGAACCCGAAACGCAATCTTACCAGACCAAAGATTTCATCAACCTCGAATACACGCTTCTCACCACGCCTTTCACTTATAGAAAGACGTCCGAAAGCCCGTATTATAAGCAAGCCGAGGACGCCGACGAGCTTGAACAAATCGCCTTAAATCACGGCAGAAAAGTGAGAATAGCAGGCATAATTCGTCCGAAAGAGGGCGTTTCGGCGACCTCCATTCAAGGCAACCTCGTTTACGGTTACGGTCTTACCGAAGCTTTGATGGACGATATGGAAACGGCGGACGTCGTTAAAGCTCAACGCGCCGACGACGAAAAAAGCGTTCTCGACGGCTCGCCGTTCATTTCTTCCCATATCGACACGGTTCTCGAACAAGTGGGCTTTGCCGACAAAAACGAGCCCGCAACGATAAGTATTTACGCTTCCACTTTTGAAAACAAGGACTACGTGGAATCTCTTATCGAAAGATTTAACGAGGAAGTCGGCGAGGATAATCAAATCAGATACACCGATTACGTCGGTATTCTCCTCTCCTCGGTAACCGACATAGTGAACGCCGTTTCTTACGTTTTGATAGGTTTCGTTTCCGTTTCACTTATCGTTTCTTCGATAATGATAGGAATCATCACCTATATTTCCGTTCTCGAACGTATCAAGGAGATAGGCGTTTTAAGGGCTTTGGGCGCATCCAAACGCGACGTATCGCGCGTGTTTAACGCCGAAACGCTAATTATCGGATTCGTCGCGGGAGTTATGGGCATCGGAATAACCGCGCTTTTGGATATTCCGATAAGCATTTTGATTCACTCGCTCGCGGGTATCGCAAACGTCGCCGCTCTTCCCTGGAAAGGCGCGCTTATCCTCATTGCGATTTCGATGTGCCTTACGTTGATTGCCGGTCTTATCCCTTCGAGGCTCGCCAGCAAAAAAGACCCCGTTATCGCTCTTCGTTCCGAATAATTTCATTTTGCAGTGGTGCGGCTCGCGTTTTTTGAAAGAAAAACGCGAGCCGCATATACGTACCGACCATCGGCCGAAGCTCGTTTCGAAAACAAACCTCATTATAAAACTGCCCGTATAAGTCGATTATCGGGCAGTTTTTACGTTTTTATCTTACAACTTTTCCGTTACTTTCCCAGCCGCTTTTCAATCCCTCTTTCCTCGTCGTAACGATTAAGACACGAAAGGTATTTCTCGGATAAAACGAACAGGTAGCGTTCGCGCTGAACGTAATCGAGCGAATAAAAAACCTTTTTATCCATAAGCCTGTCGAGTGCGTCGGATGGCTTCGAGCCTTCTTCGTCGAGCATAGTTTTAACTTCGTTATAAAACCGCTCGTCGTCCTCGGCGGGTTTGTTCACCGTTCTCACCACCATTTTCCTGAAATAGTTTTCAACTCCCGAAGCAGTTAATCCTTCCGCCTCGGCTTTTTTAACTCCGCTTTCCACCTCTTTGCGATAATCTTCCCAAAATCTCGATTTCAAACGTTGTTTTGCCTCTTTTGCCGCCGATTTGATACTTTTCGCAGTAACCATATATTTTATTCCTCCCTGTTAAAAATGTTTCGGGCAAAAAAATACACCCGAACGATTTCTTCGGGTGTAAAAAACGTTTTCAGTTTTAAGTTTTAATGAAGATTAGCCTTTAATGCTTCTCTTTCTTGCAGCTTCCGCCTTCTTTTTACGTCTGACGGAAGGTTTTTCATAATGCTCTTTACGGCGCAAATCACCGATAATACCGTCTCTGGAACACTTTCTCTTAAATCTACGAAGCGCGTTATCGAGCGACTCGTTCTCTCCGACTCTTATAGTGGACATATCCTCAACCCTCCTTTGCCCGTGGCTCAACGTTAAAAGCGTATATATTATAACAACCGAGTAAAATATTGTCAAGCGTTTTTAACAATAATTATGCACGTAATCCGCCGCTTAACTCTCTTTTCCGCGGCTTTAAATCAAATTTTGAAATATGCGGCGGCGTTGCGGTAGCACACGTCCTTAATCACTTCGCCGACGAGTTCCTCGTCCGCCGTCATTTCGCCCTTTTCCATAAGCGTGCCGAGATAATTGCAAAGTATGCGGCGGAAATAATGATGACGAGGATAAGAAAGGAACGAACGGCTGTCCGTAAGCATTCCAATAAATGCGCCTATATGCCCCGTTGCAGTGAGGTCGTCGAGGTGACGATACATTCCCACCTTGTTATCCAAAAACCACCAGGCAGGTCCGTACTGGATTTTTCCGCGCGCCTCGTCGGACTGGAAACAGCTTGCAAGCGTTATAAGCTCGTTGTTCATCTTGGGGTTCAAATTGAAGATAATCGACTTCGGCAGGGACTTTTCGCTGTTTAACCTATCAAACAACCTCGATAAATTCTTCGTGCTGTCGGCCTCCGAAATACTGTCGTAACCGGTATCCAGACCGAGCTTTGCAAGCATTTCGGCGTTGTTGTTACGCATCGCCCCGATATGAATTTCGGTTGCCATTCCGCGCTTTGCATAAAGTTTCATAAGGAAATAAGTGAGGTAGCCTTTGAAAATTTCAACTTCCGCTTCGTCAAGCGTTTCGCCGCTCCTGCGCTTTTTGAACGCCTTTTCCGCGTCCTCTCGTTTTGCAACGGGAAAAACCTTTTCGAGCGCAATATCGCAAGCTCTCGAACCGACTTTTATAAACGCGTCCAACCTCGCTTCGAGGGCGCGTTCAAGCGACGCCATATCGTCGATTTTCTCCGTTTTTTCCTCCAAAAGCTTTACGAAATCGTTATATTTCTCCGCCTCGACGTTCATAATTTTATCGGCGCGGAACGCGGGATAAACCTTAAATTTATACCCTTTTTCGGCAATTTTTTCAAAAGTCGTGAGGTCGTCGAAAACCTCGTTCGTCGTAAACACACAGCAAACGCCGGAGTTTTCGATAAGTTTTTGGGGCGTTACGTCGTTAAGCGAAATAAAATCGTTGCACCAATTCCAGATTGTTTCGGCGTTTTCTTCGTTAATTTCAAGTTCGCAGTTAAAAAATTCTTTCAGTTCGAGTTGCGACCAGTGATAAAGCGGATTTCCGAAAGCCGTGCCGAGCGTTTTGCAATACGCAACGAACTTATCGTGATTGCTCGCGCTTCCCGTGATAAGCTCCTCGCTCACCCCATAATTGCGCATAAGACGCCATTTATAATGGTCGCCGCCGAGCCATACCTCGTAAATATCGTTGAATTTTTTATTTTCGAGAATTTGCTTCTCGGGCAGGTGGCAGTGATAATCGAAGATAGGCATATTCTTCGCGTAGGTTTCGTAAAGCCTTACCGCGGTTTTGTTTTCAAGCAAAAAATCGTCCTTCAAATAACTCATAACAAACTCCTTATTTCGCGGCAAAAAGTCGCGTTAATCGACTTATTGAGGGCTTTCTTCCTGTTTTTCGTGCACGAAAATACGAATTGGCGTCCCCTCGAAACCAAACGTTTTTCTTATCGTGTTTTCAATATATCTCTTATACGAGAAGTGCATAAGGTCGGCAGAATTTACGAACAAAATGAACGTCGGCGGGCAAACTCCGTCCTGAACGCAATAGTAAATTTTAAATCTTCTTCCGTTCTTCGTGGGCGGTTCGTTGGCGCGCACCGCGTCCGAAATTACGTCGTTAAGCGTGCCGGTGGTGATGCGTTTGTTCGCGTTGGCGTAAACCTCTTCGCAAAGGCCGAAAAGTTTATTCGTCCTTTGGCCGCTTTTGGCGGAAACGTAAACCGACTTGAAATAATCCATAAACGCAAGGTCGCATTTAAGCTTGTTTTCGTATTCGTTTATCGTGTGGGTATCCTTTTCGACCTTGTCCCACTTGTTCATAACGATAACCGACGGCTTGCCCTGCTCGTGAACGTAGCCGGCTATTTTAACGTCCTGCTCGGTAAGTCCTTCCGAAGCGTCGATAACGATTAAGCACACGTCCGCGCGGCGAATTGCCGCAAACGAACGCAAAACGCTGTAATATTCGAGGTCCTCGGTGACCGAACGCTTCCTTCTTACCCCCGCCGTATCGATTAACGTATATTTCTTGCCGTCAACTTCCAAAGGCGTGTCGATAGCGTCCCTCGTCGTTCCCGCAATATCGGAAACGATAGTCCTGTCGTAACCGAGAAGGGCGTTGGTGAGCCTCGATTTGCCCGCGTTCGGCTTTCCGACGATGGCGATTTTAAGCCTTTCGCCGTCCTCTTCCTCTTCAACGGGCTTGAAATGAGCGCAAACCTCGTCCAAAAGGTCGCCTATTCCTTTCGACTGCTCTGCCGAAATACCTATCGGCTGACCGAGCCCGAGTTCGTAAAAATCGAAAAGAACTTCAACCTTATAATTATCGAGTTTGTTTACGGCAAGAACAATCGGCTTGCCCGAACGGCGCAAAATTTCGGCAACGTCGTAATCGGAAGCGGTGAGCCCCGTTTTCGCGTCGCAAAAGAAAATAACCACGTCCGCAGTTTCGATGGCTATGGTCGCCTGTTTTTTGATATGCGTCCACATTTCGTCCTGCGATTTGATTTCTATTCCGCCCGTATCGATGAGCGTAAAAGTTTTTCCGCACCATTCCGCGTCTGCATAAAGTCTGTCGCGCGTGACGCCGGGGGTATCCTCTACGATTGACAGTTTTTGCCCCGTAACCTTATTGAAAAACGTCGACTTTCCGACGTTCGGCCTGCCGACTATCGCGACGAGCGGTTTATTGTTGTTTGCCATTTTATCACCTCGATTCGCCTTTCAATCAACCTGCAAAAAGCCGTCTATAAGTCGATTATTCGGCGGTAAGTTTAAATTTTACGCTAAGTTTTTTAAATATTTCGTCCGCTATTCCCTCGCCGCCGAAATCTTGAAGTTTATCGACGGAACGCTGCATTTTAAGGAAAACCTCCGAACTTCCGGAATAAGCCCGTTCGATAAAATCAACGCAATTTACGGCGTCGAAAATCCTTATCGCGTCGCCGACGTGAGAAACGTAATGCTCGGCAATAAGCTTCTCAATCGTGTTTGCCGAATGCGTTACGACAATCGGAACGTGGAAAAACGCCGGCTCTAAAATCCCGCTGCCGCTCTTGCCGAGATAAAGGTCGGAAGCGGAGATGTATTCGAGAATATTCTCGCAGAACTCGAAGGGATAAAACGCTGTTTTCCCCTTGGATTTAAGCAAATCGAGCCTTGTTTTCAGCTCGGGATTTTTGCCGCATACGGCAACGAGGTTAATCGGCAAATCCTTTTCTATAACGAGATTGCAAATCTTTTCGGTCAACCCGATTCCGTAGCCGCCCTCCATCACGATAACGGTGAAACGGTCGTCCATTCCGAGCTTTTTGCGCAAAACGGATTTATCGCGTTCAACGTGAAACGCCTCTTCTCTGATTGCCGTGGGAACGAGTTTCAAGTTATCCTCGTTGAACCTCCGCGGGAAATTTTTAAGAGCTCTGTCGTAGCCCTCTTTTATCGAAATCATATCGAGGTCGCACGGGTAACGGAACATCGCGTTGAGATGCGCGTCCGGCCCGTACATAACCGTGTAAGGCTTCGGATTAAGATGCTCGGCGTAATAATTCGTTGCCCAATGGGTTGAAACCACGCAATCCGGTTTAAGCTCGCGCATATGCTCCATAGAATCCTTATAAAGGTTCTTATAAAGCCCCGACATAACGAATTTACTCGATATTTTTTCACCGAAAAAATTCATACAGGCAATGTTAAGATAGCCGTACGCGTTATATTTATTGTATAAACGAACCTCGTTGCAAAGCCTTTTTTCAAACTTCGCCATAGCCTCGCTGCCCGTTTCCTTAAAGAAATCGGAACGCACGATTTCAAAATATTGCCCGTATTTTTTTTCAAATGCGTCGGCAATGGACTTCTCCGCCATAATATGCCCGAAGCCGGCTTCCACGAACGGGAAAACCACTCTAAGCTTTTTTTCGCTCATCTTTGCGTACCTCCAAAGGGTGCGTTTTGGTTTTTTCTATTCCCTTCTCCGCCAATACTATTACGAACATAAGAAAAAGAACGTAATAGGGTATGAAATACAAAATATCAAACGACGAAACAACCGCAAAAGCGATTATAAAACACAAAAAGTAAAACTTTCCTTCGTATTTTTCCTTTATCAGCCGCCAAAAAACGCTTACGGTTGCATAACCCAACGCGGCGACTCCTACGATTCCGCCCGAAGCAATTTCCTGAAACACGAAATTGTGGAACAACGAACGAAATACACTTACCGACGGTCCGAACCTTTCGACAAACCGCGAATCCAGATAAGGATACGCGTACCCCCTGCCGAAAAGCGGCATCTCTTTGAAATATTCGATTGCCGTTTTCCAAAGTTCGTAACGGCCGTTAAGCCCCGGGCCTTTGCTCGGAAGAATATATCTCAGAAGAGGCGAATCGGGAATTAAACACAACGCGGTGAAAAGCGCGATTCCGATTGCGGCAACGGCCGAAGAAACGCCGATAAACAACTTCTTTTTTTCAAGTTTCACGGCGGTTACGACGGTTAATACGACGAAAAGCGTCCCCCCGACGGCGATGCCCGTTCTCGAAAAAGTTAAAACGATTGAAGCCGAGGCAATCAGCGCGATTATATGATAACCCAAATATTTCTCGGTTTTGAGAATTTTATAAAACACGGCGGGAAGTAAAAACGCAATCATTTCGCCGGACTGATTGCTCACCCCGCAACCGGTTACGATAAAGATTTTCCAATAGGTAATCGAAAACCCGAAATTCTCTCCCGCGCGCATACATTTTCTCCAATTTTCGGGAAGAAACTCGAATGGCGGAAGAAGATTGAGAAAATAAACGTACAGCACTTCGAGGGAAATTATCAACGCGATTCCCGACAAAAGCGTCATCGAATAATCCAAAAGCCCGTCCGCTCCGTCGATTATTCCCGTCAAAGCGACGTATAGCCCCAGATAAGAGCCGACCGCGATAAGAGAAAACAACACGCTTTTTCCGTAATCGTTTTCCGCCGCGCCGACGACGCCCGAAAGCAGCATCGACACGGAAACCGCAACGAGCGGCAACGTAAACTTCGCGGAGGCGAAATTCTTCCTGTGTTTAACGCACCGCACCGCCATACAGCCGACCAAAAAACAGCCGCAAACGGCAAGCGGAATCAACGTGGATTTTCTATAATAATAACAGCCCTCGTGACTACTCGTGGGGAAACCCGTGCTGTTTTGCGTGGAAACGATAAAAATCGTAAAAAGAATTACGGTAAGAGCGGGGCGAGAATCGTCGAACGCAACGAGAAAAATCCCCCCGACTATGCCGAAAAGAAGCAAACCCGCAACGTCGAAAGCAAGGGCGTGAAATATAAACGCAACGGCGCAAACCACGAATACGAACGACGGTTTCGTTGCAAACTTTTCAATTTTATTTTTTATTTCCGACAAAGTCACTTCCATAATGCCTTTTCTTCAAACGTTTTTTACGAGGGGGCTTGTCGTAAACTTTTCTTCATCGAACCCGTATCGATTCTTTATCGAATCTTTATCGAATCATTATCGAACTGCCGACGAGAGAAACGCCCGAACGCTCGCGGTTAGACTACCGCAGTTTATATATATTACGTATATTTTACTATATTTTTATATAAAAAGCAATAGAAGCGACAAGTTTTTTATTCCCATTTTGAAAATTTCAATACGCCTTTTTGCCGTCCGATTGTTGCCGATGAAGCCGAAAAACGCCCGTTAATCGACTTATAGCCCCACGTTTTAAAACGCCGCAGGCAAAAACCTGCGGCGTTGCGAAATTTTTTAAGTTTTTAAATTATAAAGCGGAAACCCGCGTTCACGTTGTGGCAGTCCGTTTTATTATGCGGCAAACCGCGTTATTTAGCGATAAACCGCAATTTAAAACGCATCGTTATTTAGCGACAATTCGCGGTTTAAAACGCTTCGTTATTTAACTATATTCCGCGTTTATTTTGCGAAAACGAATTATTTAACGGCAACCCATATTTCGCAAGTGTAATCGGGGTTCTGCGTGTCGTCGGAAGGATAGACCTCGATTTCCGCTCCGTTTGCGTATTCGTAACCGCTTTGAACGAAAAATTCCTTTATTATTCTCGAATAAGTGTTTACGAACGCCTCGGGCATTTTACCTTTTGCGGTGAAAACGGCGTACTTTGCGGCGGGAAGGTCTATAACTTCGAGTCCGTCCTCAACCAGTTCTCCGCGATATTCACTCGCTATGGCGTAAGGGAAAGAATCGCTGTCTTTTCCCTCGGCGGAAAAGCTTATGCCGAGAAGCCCTTTAAGCACGGGGTCTTTGGGAATGTGCCTGCAAATTTTTTCGGTGTAACCCTCTTTTTGGCATTTAGCCCAGAATTTCGATATTGCAACCGAAGTCGTTTCGTGTCGTTTTAAAAAACGCTCCTTTCTGCAAACGAGCTTCATACTGCCCAAATTTTCTATTCTATAATCCATTAAACTACCTCCGCTGACGGTAATTTTTACGGTGAGTTTGTTAAACGCAACGGTTTTTGCGCCCTTTTTTGCGGCGTTGGGCGTAACGCCGTGAAATTTCGTAAAGGCTCTTGAAAAACTTTCGGGAGATTCGTAGCCGTAATCGAGCGCGACGTCTATCACTTTCTTATCCCCGCCGCGAAGCTCCGCCGCAGCAGCCGCAAGTTTTCTGCTGCGAATATAGTCGCCCAAGGTCATACCCGTTAAAACGAGAAACAGTTTTTGAAAATGAAACTCCGAAAGATAAGCCCTTTTTGCAACTTCGGAATAATCTATCTCGTTTTTCAGGTTTTCCTCGACGTAATCAATCGCCTTTTGAAAATTCTTAACGTAATCCATACCCTGCCGTCCTTTTGCTCTCCGTTCGTCAGCGTGGCCATTATACTACTCGGAAAATAAAAAATCCTGACATTTTTTGCTCTCGTGAGCTATGCTTGCCGAAAATAAAATTATGTCTGCCGAAAATGAAACGCTATTTGCCAAAATGCCGTAATTTCCGCTTGTCTTGTTAAAACACCGCAATTTTCGCTCGTCTTGCCAAAACGCCGCGGGAAAATTTCTTGAAAAATTTTCCCGCGGCGTTATAAAAATCAAAACAATCCTGTTATTTCACCTTTTTCGTTCACGTCGATATTCTCCGCGGCAGGCCTTTTCGGAAGCCCCGGCATAGTCATAATATCGCCCGTTAAAACGACGATAAACCCTGCCCCCGCCGAAATTTCCACGTTCCTGACCGTTATTTTAAATCCGCTCGGCGCGCCGAGAAGAGCCGCGTCGTCCGAAAAGCTATACTGCGTTTTCGCAATGCAAACGGGCAATTTTGAAAATCCGAGCGCGTTGAGCCTTTCGATTTGCTTTTTCGCCTGCGAAGTAAACGCAACCCCGTCGCCGCCGTAAACTTTTTTCGTTACGGCTTCGATTTTCTCCTCGATTGACGCCTCGTTTTCGTAAGCGTAAGCGAAATCGCCTTTTTCCTCTTCCGTTAAGCGAACGACTTCGCGCGCGAGAGCCTCGCCGCCTTTGCCGCCTTCCGCCCAAACGGTGGATAAAACCACGTTTACGTTCAGTTCGCGGCACTTTTCGATGATGAAATTTATCTCTCCGTCCGTATCCGTCGGGAAGCGATTAACGGCCACGACGCACGGCAGTTTGTAAACGTTTTTGATATTGCTTATATGTCTTAAAAGATTGGGAACGCCTTTTTCGAGCGCGGCGATATTTTCGCTCGCAAGCTCGGTTTTCGCAACTCCGCCGTGCATTTTCAACGCCCTCACCGTTGCCACGATAACCACGGCAGACGGAACGAGCCCCGCTTTTCTGCACTTTATATCAAAGAATTTCTCCGCGCCGAGGTCCGCGCCGAAGCCCGCCTCCGTCACCGCATAATCCGCGGTTTTAAGCGCGGCGTCCGTTGCTATAACGGAATTGCAACCGTGCGCTATGTTTGCAAACGGTCCGCCGTGAACGAACGCCGGCGTGCCTTCGAGCGTTTGAACGAGGTTGGGCTTTAAGGCGTCTTTCAAAAGAGCCGTCATAGCTCCCGCCGCCTTCAAATCGCCTGCCGTAACGGGTTTATCGTCATAAGTGTAACCGACGATTATCTTCGATAAGTTGGCCTTTAAGTCCATCAACGACGTGGAAAGGCAAAGAACGGCCATAATTTCGGAAGCGACGGTAATCTTAAAACCGTCCTCGCGCGGAGTGCCGTTCGGCTTGCCGCCAAGGCCGTCCACGATGAACCTGAGCTGGCGGTCGTTCATATCCACGCATCTCTTCCAGGTGATTTTTCTCACGTCTATCCCGAGTTCGTTGCCTTGCTGAATATGGTTATCGAGCATTGCGGCAAGAAGGTTATTCGCCGCGCCGATTGCGTGGAAATCGCCCGTGAAATGAAGGTTTATATCCTCCATAGGCACGACTTGTGCGTATCCGCCGCCCGCCGCGCCGCCTTTCACGCCGAAAACGGGGCCGAGCGACGGCTCGCGAAGAGCCGCAACGACGCTTTTGCCTATTCTTTTAAGTCCGTCCGCAAGCCCGAGCGTCGTGGTGGTTTTGCCCTCCCCCGCAGGCGTGGGCGTAATTGCCGTAACGAGCACGAGCTTGCCTTTTCTCGGCTTGCCCTCGAAATAGGATAAATCGATTTTTGCTTTATATTTTCCGTAATTTTCAACGTATTTCTCGTCGATTCCGAGTTCGTCCGCAATAACGGATATTTTTTTCATCTCGCACTCGCGAGCAATTTCGATGTCCGTTTTCATTTCGCCCTCCTTAAAAAATCGCAAAGTATTTCAATTCCCTTTTTCAACGCCTCTTCGCTTATCGCATAAGAAATTCTGACGTAATCGTCCGCGCCGAACGCCGAGCCGGTAACGACCGCAACGCCTCTTTCCTCTAAAAGCGCAGTGGCAAAATCAGTGGAATTTTCTATAATTTTACCGCCCTCGGAAGTTTTTCCGAACGCCGAAGAAACGTCTATAAAAACGTAAAACGCGCCCTCCGGCATAATGAACTTTGCGCCGCCCTCTTCGAGCTTTTCAATCGCCGCGAGCCTTCTTTTCGCAAAGGTTTTCCGCATATCCGAAATAAAAGCGTCCGATTTTTCCACGTTCGTCAACGCCGCAAGAGAGGCGTATTGCGCTATGGAATTGGCGTTTGAAGTGACGTGACTTTGCGCTCTTCCCATCGCTTTGGCGATTTTTTCGGGTGCGATTGCCCAACCGAGCCGCCAACCCGTCATCGAATACGATTTACTCATTCCGTCTATAATTATCGTTCTCGATTTCATTTCTTCGCTAAACGACGCGATGGAAACGTGTTTATGCTCGCCGTAAACGAGATTGCGATAAATTTCGTCTGCGATAACGAAAACGTTCTTATGCTTTTCGAGAACCTTGACGAGCGCAGACAGTTCGCTTTCGGAATACACCGCGCCGGTGGGGTTGTTCGGAGAATTGAGAATAAGCAATCTGGTTTTCGGCGTAATTGCGTTTTCAAGTTCCTCGGCGGTCATTTTGTAACCGTTTTCGGGTTTCGTCACCGCAAAAACGCATTTTGCGCCGCAATATTTAACGAGTTCGGGGTAAGTTACCCAATAAGGCGAGGGAACTATAACCTCGTCGCCCTCTTCCGCAAGGCAGGCCACGGCGTTATAAAGCGGCTGTTTTGCGCCCGTGCCGACAACCACTTGCTCGGGAGAATATTCTATCCCCGTCGCCCTGAATCTATCCTCGACTACGGCTTTTTTAAGTTCCGGAATGCCCGAAGCGGGGGTGTATTTGGTTTTTCCGTCACGCATCGCCTTAATTGCGGCTTCGACGATATAATCGGGCGTGTTGAAGTCGGGCTCGCCCACGCCGAAATTCACGACGTCGCGCCCCTCGGCCATCATTTTTTTTGCTTTTGCCGAGATTGCAAGCGTTGCCGATTCGGCAATTCCTTCAACCCTTTTCGTAAGCTTTATTTCCATAATTCGTCCTCGATTCCACTCGGATTTATATGATAAATTATAACATTACGCCGATTTTATGTCAATAGAATTATTGTCGACCGAAAATAAAACGAACCGCGGCTTTATTTACGACGTGGCTTTACAAAGTTGCTTTACGGCGTGGTTTTATTTACGATTCGGCTTTACGACGCTGCTTTACGGCGTGGCTTTATTTACGGTGCGTTTTATTCTCGGCACGGCACACCTTGGCGCAAAATGCGGCGGCGGGATTGTGGAAAACCGCAATCCCGCCGCCGCTAAAAAATATCGAATTGTATTTCTAGGGATTTCATTCGTTTTTTTCGTATTTCCGTCCGATTTTTCGCTCGGCCGTTATAACCCGACTTAAATAAATTGAAGAATATCCACGAGAATCGCAAAGCCTAAAATCACGATAAGCCCCACGCCGTGAATTATCGCTTCCGCTTTTCTGCTCACCGGTTTTTTCCTTATCCATTCGATTATACAGAAAACCACTCTCGCCCCGTCGAGCGCGGGAATGGGAAGCAAATTGAACACCGCAAGGTTTACGCCGATAAACGCCATAATTTCCAATGCGTATTTAAGCCCGTAACTGATGACTTCGGACGTGGTTTTTATCGTGGTGATAGTTCCGCCGACGGCGTTTAACCCGAGTTTGCCCGTGAGAAGCTGACCTAACGTTCTCAAAACCGTTCCGCCGATTTTGAAGGAATATTCAAACGAATGACCTATCGTCGTGAAAAATCCGAGCCGTATATCCGCCGTTTGAAGATAATAACTTCTTCCGCTTTCCTCTATCCCGAGGAAATCCATCACGCTTTCGCCCGTTTTTTCAACGTATTTCCAATCGTACGGCAAATAATAAACGTACTTCTCGTCTTTGGACGTCCAAAAATAAAGCGTATCGCCATATTGCTTACTTTCAAGCACCTTCGCAACGTCCTCGGGCGTGTAAACGAAAGTTGCTTGCGAATAACTCGAATTACTATAATCGCCGATTTTTATCAGGAAGTCGCCGTCCTTAAACGGAGTTTTCGCGCCTTCCTTAACTTTAAGTTGCATAGCGTAACCGACGCCGAGAGCGTCGTAAGCCTTGGTGACTTCCGTGAGGTTTTTACACTCCACGTCGGAACGGAGAATAATTTCCCTTTTCACTTTTTCGCCGCCGCTCACAAGTTCGACGACAACCTTTTCGCCGCGCTTCGAGTGATTGAGCGCGGTTATCAAATCCACCGTCATAATGACGTCGGTTTTTTTGCCGTTTTTCGTTATCGATAAAACGTATTCTCCCGCGTTAATCGACTTATCGGCTGGGATTTGCGTTTCAATCTCCTCTCCGTAAATTGCCGCGTCATAGCGCGGATACTTAACGCCTATCGTCGTTTGCCCGTAAGAGAACATCATTACGAAAATGATAATAAGCGCGAGAATATAGTTCATCGTAGCCCCCGCAACGAGAACGAGAATTCTTTGCCAAGGCTTCTTGTTGTTGAAGGCGTTCGGGTCGTCCTTATCGTCGTCCTCGCCCTCAAAAGCGCAAAATCCGCCGAGCGGCAAAAGCCTTATGGAAAAAAATTCGCCGCTTTTGAGCTTCTTTTTGAAAACGGCAGGGCCCATTCCTATGGAAAATTCGTTTATTTTGAATTTGAATATCTTGCCGACGATATAATGCCCCAGCTCGTGCACGGTTATCATAACCATAAGCATAAGTATGGCGAGCAAAACGTATAACGCCGTTTGCATTGCGGAAGCAAAACCGCTTCCCAGAAGATTATTTAACAATTATAAACTCTCCGCTTTTTCATACACCGCTCTTCTCGCTTCCGCGTCCGTTTCAACGAGCGATTTATAGGTTACGTCGCCGTTTTTCGCGTTTTCGGTTGAGTGAGAAATAAGCTCCGGTATATCATAAAATTTTATTTTGTCTTTAAGGTAAAGTTCCACGGCCACCTCGTTGGCAGCATTCATAGCGCAAGGGTATAACCCGCCTTTTTTAAACGCGTCGAGCGCGAGCGAGAAGCAAGGAAACCTGTCGCCGTCTATTTCGGCAAAATTAAGCGATTTCCCCGCAAGCGACAAAAACGGAACGCCCGTTTCCAATCTCTTCGGATAAGTAAGCGCAAGCTGAATGGGTATTTCCATCGACGGATAACCGAGTTGCGCCATAATTGCGCCGTCGCAAAATTCCACCATAGAATGTATTATGCTTTCCGGATGAACGATAGCCTCCACCTTTTCGAGCGGCGCGTTATAAAGCCTGCAAGCTTCGATAACTTCGAGCCCTTTGTTCAAAAGCGTGGCGCAATCTATCGTTATCTTTTTGCCCATATTCCAATTCGGGTGACGAAGAGCGTCCGCCGCCTTCATTTTTTCGATTTTATCCTTCGGCAAATCGCGGAACGCTCCGCCGCTTGCCGTTATTATCAATTTTCTGAATTCCGCTTCGGGATTAAACCCGAGGCACTGGAAAATCGCCGAATGTTCGCTGTCCACGGGGATAATTTTAACGCCCTTTTCCTTTGCCAGCCGCATAACGATTTCTCCGCCCGCAACGAGAGTTTCCTTGTTTGCAAGCGCGACGTTTTTACCCATTGAAATCGCTTCGAGAACGGGCGCAAGCCCCGCAAACCCCGAAACCGCAACGAAAACTATATCCGCTTTTTCGCTCACGGCGTGCAAAAGGGCGTGTTCGCCGGTGTAAAGCGTCGTTCCCTTTGGCAGTTCTCTTATTTCGGACGCCCTTTCGGGATTGGCAAGAGCGATAATTTCGGGCTTGAAAAGGTTCGCCTGTTGCTCCAAAAGCTTTGCGTTGCTGCCGGCGGCAAGGCTTATCAGGCGAAATTTGTCTTTATGCCGAAGCACGACTTCCGCTACCTGTCTGCCGATAGAACCCGTGCTTCCTATCAAAGAAATATTTATCATAATTCAACTAAAAAACGGGTTTGCCCTCCGCGATTATGCCGGCTCGAAACACGCCGCCAAGCCACGATTCGTTTTATCCCTGGCTGGCAAACCGGCCGACGTTCTCGCCGAAAATCGGCATCCCCGTTATACATTTTATTCTTTAAACCTCGGTTTTATACGCCGAAAATTTCATCTAATCCTCGGTTTTATACGCCGAAAATATCGTTTAATCCTCGGTTTATATGCCGAAAAATCCGTTTACCCCTCGGTTTACACGCCGAAGATTCCGCCGTTTAACATCGGTATCAAAACCGTGAAAACGAACGCCACGACGGGTGCGGTGAACGTAAGTCCGTCGATGCGGTCGCTCATTCCGCCGTGCCCCGGTAAAATTTTACCCATATCCTTGATTCCGAGTTTTCTTTTGATAACGCTTTCCACAAGGTCGCCGAAAGCAGTAAGCACCGCCCCCGCGATTCCCGCAAGCGCGAAAATAATCACTTCCAGCCAAATTCCGTCCGTCCCGAAGATTACTCCTTTTTCGGAGAACAAAACGTAAACCAGAATACTCGCAATCATTCCGCCGAAAAGCCCGCCGCAAAAACCGCTGACGGTTTTATTCGGGCTGATGTTCGGGCATAGTTTTTTGCCCTTAACCGCGCTCCCGACGAAATACGCGAACGTATCCGCGCAAGGCGTTATCGCAAACGCAAGCAAAAGCGGTTCGAGAGTGGGGTATCTGTTTATTACGAGAAGAGAGATAAGAATCGTCGCAGGGTAAATCATCACGAACAAGCTTATTCCTATGCTTTCGAGAGAAATCTTCTCATACTCGAAAACGAGCAGCGAAAGCAAAAGCAAAAACAGGAAAAGCATCGAGCCGAACGCCCAACCCAAGCCCTTGAAGCAATACGCGATATACACCGCGAAGGGATAGACGAAAATAATGATTTTTTGATTCGGCAAAAGCCTATCCGAAAACGCTCTAACGTACTCGAAAGTGGACGTAACCGCCATAACGAGAATGAAAAAGTCGAACAAAAGGTCGCCTATGGTGACGGGTTTAAGAAAAACCCCTGCGAAAGCCTCCGTCGTCAAAAAGCTTTTAAGCAAGAAGAACCCGACGGTTACGATAACTATTCCGGCTCCGGTCAATATTCTTTTAAACATAGTAGTCATTCCTTAATTACCCTTTCAGACTCCCCCGAACCTTCTTTTTCTTCCCGAATACCATTCGAGAGCTTTTTCAAGCTCGTCGGCGTGGAAATCCGGCCACAACACGTCGGTGAAATACAATTCCGCGTAAGCGCATTGCCACAAAAAGAAATTGCTAAGCCTCGATTCTCCGCTCGTCCTTATAACGAGGTCGACGTCGGGCAAACCGTTTGTATAAAGTCCGTCGGAAACGTCCTGCTCCTTGATTTCGGTTTTTCCGTTTTTAATCGCCTTATTGACCGCGCGGACGATTTCGGCGCGCGAGCCGTAATTAAGCGCAACGTTCAGAACTCTGCCTTTAAAATTTTCGGACTTTTTAACTGCGTTTAAACATTTTTTTCTTAAATTTTCGGGAAGCGGAGAAATATCTCCCGAAATTATCAATTTCACTTCCCTTTTGATAAGCTTTGCAAGCTTTTTTTCGATAAGAACACCCAAAAGACCGAAAATGGCGTCTATCTCCTCTTTCGGCCTTACCCAGTTTTCCGTTGAAAATGCGTAAAGACTTACGACTTCAACTCCGTTATTGAAACACGCCGTTGCCACTTCGTCAATGACGTCCGCGCCTTTTTTATGCCCGTAACTTCTCGGTTTTCCTCTTTTGGTTGCCCATCGCCCGTTGCCGTCCATAATTATTCCGACGTGCCTCGGAACGGATTTAACCTCTTCCATTAAACGGTGAGAAGCTCCTTTTCTTTTTCGGCGGCGGCTTTATCGATATTGTCGATTGCCTTCGTCACCTTTTTCTCCACGTCCGCCTCGTAATTCGCATACTCGTCGTCCGTCATTTCTTTCGCCTTATTCATCTTTTTAAGAGAATCGAGCGTATCTCTGCGAACGTTTCTCACGGCTACCTTCGCGTCTTCGGTCATTTTCTTAACCTGCTTTACGATTTCCTTTCTCCTCTCTTCCGTAAGAGTGGGGAAAACGAGCCTGATAACGTTACCGTCGTTGGTGGGGTTGATGCCTATATCGGAAACCTGAATAGCTTTTTCAATCGTTTTCAAAAGGCTTTTATCCCACGGAGTTATAACGAGACACTGTCCGTCCGTGACGGCGATATTGCCGACCTGATTTATCGGCGACAGCGTTCCGTAATAATCAACCTTGATTTTGTCGAGAATATGCGGATTTGCTCTTCCCGCTCTCACCTGCGTAAGGTCGGAAATAAAAACGTCGGTAGACTTTTCGAGTTTTTCGTCCGCTTCCATAATTATCATTTCAACTTTTTCAATATCTAATGCCATTGTTATTCTCCCTTGTTTCAAAATTGCTTTCGCGTTCGTTTTCGCCGCGACGCATAGTATCACTATAAATATTATACGACAATTACCGTTAAATTTCAACGGTTTTTGAAAAAACGTCGCCGATTTGGCGATTTTTTCATCAATTTCAGTAAATAACCGTGCCTTCTTTATCTCCTGCGACGGCTTTTACAATCGAATTTTCACCGGAAAGCCCGAACGCGTGCACTTTAAGCCCGTTTTCTTTGCACATAATAACGGCCGAAGTGTCCATCGCTTTGAGCCCTTTTTCAACGTACTCGTCGTAAGTAAGCTTATCGAACTTTTTGGCGTCGGGATTGATTTTCGGGTCGCTGTCGTAAATTCCGTCGATATTTTTTGCGAGAAGAAGCGCGTCCGCGCCTATTTCCGCCGCTTTAAGCGACGCGCCCGTATCGGTTGAAAAGAACGGATTGCCCGTTCCGCCGCCGAACACGACGACTTTGCCTTCTTTAAGATACCTGTCGGCAACCTTATGATTGAACTTCTCGCCCACGCCCGAAACGTAAACGGAAGTGAGAACGCGCGCGTCCGCGCCGACAGAAATCAGAGCTTCCGAAACGGCAAGCGCGTTTATTATCGTCGCAAGCATTCCCATCTGGTCGGCGGTGACTCTGTCCATATCGAGCCCTTGTCTTCCGCGCCAGATATTTCCGCCGCCGACGACTACGCCCACTTCAACCCCGAGCTTTTTAACATCGAGAATTTGTTTCGCAACGCTTTTGAGCGATTCCGAATCGAAACCGTGCCCCGCCGCGCCCGAGAGCGCCTCGCCGCTTATTTTAAGCAGGATTCTTTTATATTTTGACTGCATCGAATCTTTCTCCTTCCGGCTCACCGAGCTAAAAAACGGGACGCGTAAAAAATAACGCGCCCCTTTGCTTACGTTCGTTAAACCGATTGTTTTTTAATCGGAGTTTAAACGTGTCCGGGGTAATCGCCCCGTTTGGGGAAAACCCCTTATTTTTTCATTGCGGCAACCTGAGCCTGAACTTCGTCGGCAAGGTTTTCCTCCTTCTTTTGAAGGCCTTCGCCCATTTCGTAACGAACGAATCTTCTCACGGAAATCTTTTCGCCGATTTGCGCGGTTGCTTCGATAATTACCTGCTCGATGGTCTTTGCAGGGTCTTTAACGTACTTCTGATTGAGAAGGCAGTTGTCTTCGTAGAAAGTCTTGATTCTTCCTTCAACCATCTTATCGACGATTTTTTCGGGTTTGCCTTCTTCAAGAGCCTGCGCTCTCAAAATGCTCTTCTCTTTTTCGATAACCTCTTCGGGAACTTCTTCCTTGCATACGTACTGCGGATTTGCAGCGGCAATTTGAAGAGCTATGTCGTGAACGAGAGTTCTGAACATTTCTCCGTTGGCAACGAAATCCGTTTCGCAGTTTACTTCGAGAAGAACGCCCACTCTTCCGCCCATATGAATGTAGCTGTCTACGATACCTTCGGCTGCGATTCTGCCGGCTTTCTTCGCGGCCTTCGCAATTCCTTTTTCTCTGAGGTAATCTATCGCCTTATCCATATCGCCGTCGCATTCAACGAGAGCGTTTTTGCAATCCATCATTCCTGCGCCCGTTCTTTCGCGGAGCGTCTTTACGTCGTTTGCCGTATAATTAGCCATTTTGGTTCTCCTTTAATTATATTTTTAAAGCTTTTGCTTCCGTGAGCCGCGTTTCGCTTCCGTATTTCACGGTTTCGCTTCCGCGCGTCACGGTTTTTAAAGTCTTTTTGCTTCCGTGTTTATCTAACGGTTTTCCGCAAAGCGAATTACGCCTCGACGGGAGCTTCCTCGGCGGGAACTTCTTCCGCGGGAGCTTCTTCCGCTACGGTTGCGGCAGGTTCTTCGTCAACGACGTTGCGTCTTACGGCGTCTTCGCCCTGTTTAGCTTCGATTACGGCGTCGGCAATTATGGAAGCGATAAGTTTAACCGCTCTGATTGCGTCGTCGTTACCGGAGATAACGTAGTCTACGAGGTCGGGGTCGCAGTTGGTATCGGTGATAGCGACTACGGGAATACCGAGTTTTCTCGCTTCCTTAACGGCGTTCAATTCGCAGTTGGGGTCAACGACGAACATAACTCCGGGAAGACTCTTCATCTCTCTGATTCCGCCGAGATTGTAAAGAAGCTTATCTCTTTCAGCCTTTAAGCCGAGAACTTCCTTTTTGGGAAGAAGGTCGAATTCGCCCGTTTTTTCCATATTGTCGAGCTTGTTGAGCCTTTCGATTCTCGTTTTGATGGTTTTGAAGTTAGTCAACGTACCGCCGAGCCATCTGGAATTAACGTAATACATTCCGCATCTTTCCGCTTCTTCGCGGATAGCTTCCTGAGCCTGCTTTTTAGTTCCGACGAAAAGGACGGTTTTATCCTGCTTAACCTGGTCCACGACGAATTTGTAAGCTTCTTCTACAAGGT
>ERZ808278.153-NODE-153-length-57617-cov-5.754456_pt1 | contig 57617 bp, 89 predicted proteins | sample MGYA00521239_ERZ808278 | MGnify/ENA primary metagenome ERZ808278 (study PRJEB31516, sample SAMN03275600) | gut metagenome | biome: mammalia-associated habitat; material: feces | host: Papio cynocephalus | place: Kenya | collected 2012-07-17 ... | reverse complement strand
TATCTTTTTTTTTTTTGAAAATTATTGGTTCTTTCTTATATGATATAATTATCACGGACTCATCAATGGATTGTAGATTTTTGGCAGGCTCGGCGCTGCGCAGCTTCCACATGTCATACAGGTCCTGCACAGCCCTGTAGTTTCCGCGGCGCTGCGGCGATGTAAGCCATTAGCCTTTTTCAGTGCAACCTGATAGCTTTTTCAGTGCTGCTCAACCTGTCGTACCGCGTTTCACGGACTCGTTGCAGAGACGCTGCATCGACGGGCCGAGTCCGCACGAGGCGCTGCGCCGCCTCGTCTGATCGAATCCGCGGCGATACCGTGGTAGGACATCTGGTAGATAAATCCACGTGGTATCCACGCCAATTTTTCCAAAACTGAATACATTCGCGTCTTTCCATGCTATAATTATTATAGAAGCTGAGAAAAAAAAAAAAACAGCTTAATAAACTAAGCGGCTACTGCAAAGTGTAGCAAGACTGAAAGGAGTCTATTATGTCTATTAACGAACTGTTCGGAACCAACAACGGAACTACCACCAACACGCGCACCCTGAGCGGCACTGCCGAGCTCACGAGCCACGCGACCGCTGCGGCGACGCGGATCATCAAGACTATGGAGTCCAACATCGATGACTACCGCGGCCGCATTTCTGCGAGCGCCAGGGACAGCGACGAGCTTGACAAGCTGCTGAGCGAGTTCAAGCCGTTTGTAGATGACATCGAGGAAGACAGCCCGCTGCGTCACCTCGACGAGGCAACGTTCGATGGTATGCTGAAGAGTCAGCAGTCCAAGAGAAGCCGTGCAAAGGGTAAGGCCATGACGCTTGACAACTACAAGACGCTGCTCACGGCGGCCATCGCTGAGAACATCCTGCGCGAGCTGTACAACAAGCCCAAGACGGCGGGTGGCCCGCGTCATAAGGGCCTTGTAGATTTCACCCCGGCCCAGCTCGAGTCTCTGGCAGCTGACCAGGCGGCGCTGCGTAAGGAGATTCGTAACGTCCAGTCCAAGAAGTCCATCATGAAGGCCAAGGAGGGCTTCGACGAGTCCAGCGAGGCCTGGCAGCAGCTTCTCAAGGCCGAAGCGGCGCTCAAGGACCTGCGCGTCGGCGGCCGCTCCTCTACTGTCGTCGAGGTGGACCACACCAGGGATGCCCTTGTAGATCTGCTGGACGGCGTGGACATGGACCACATGAGGGCAGCCGACGCCAAGGAGCTGCTCGCAAAGATCGCGGAGCTTAAGCAGTGATGGAACCAACGTGGGGCGAGGTGATTTTTCTCGCAGTAATGTGCATAACTATGGGCGCTGCGGCGCTGTGGTTAATCATTCAGTCTGAGATGCACAGATAAACGAATCCACCAGCAATTGCTGGTGGATTTTCTTTGCTTTTAGCCGCCACTTCAGTCAAACGAGATGAGGTGGCACTGCGACGCGGAGTCTCAGCACCGTCTGACTAAATCCGCTGCTTTTAGCCGCCGGGCAGGGCTGCATAGTCCAACCGTTTCCGCGGCGCCTCGGCACAGTCCGACCGAGTCCGTCTCTGCAGCAAAAAGAAAGCCACTCATCCGTGGCTTTCAGTTTGCGTTATTCTTCATCGGCCCTTAACAGATTGATTAGCGCCGCAAAAGTCTCCGCGCCAAAATTTACCTTGGCTTCTGCACCATTGATTTTGACAGTGATCGGACCCGGATCCTCATATCCTTCCTCGTCTACACTAAGCACCGCATCGGCGCAGCTATTCACATGTTCGATCATGCGGGCGATATCTACCTTTGTAGTTCCGTTCTTGAGCTCATCTGTGGTCTCAAGCACCCATTTAACTATCTTCAGATCGCCGAAGTTCTTGTCAAATGGATAGTACTTAGTGAATGCCTCCAGTTCATTGACGCTGCCGAAGTCTTTCTCGTATGCCTCTATCGCTGTAATCATCTCGGTGTAGGCTTTCATGAAGTCATTCATTGCGTTGTATAGCTTTTCTTTACTTTTAGCCATTTAGTATCACTCACTTTCATTTATTTGGCTGTTAGCTCTTGTAATTTGTCGTTATTGGCTTAGTCTCCGATATAAAACTTATCTACTACAAGCAGTCCGCGTTCGGTATCTTCGTAGTACGTGATATCATAAAACGGTATCTGCCTGCGACTTGCCATTTTAAGTTTGAAGTTGCTGTATTTGCCCCCGCAATAGGCTTTGATGTAGTCAATCATGGATATTTCTTTCATTGTTTTGCTCTCCTTTTTCTGAATTTGTTTCGTATCTACGCTGCTTTTACTCCTCCAGGTCTTCCTAGCTATGAGGCTGCTTTTACTCCTCCAGTTCTTCCTTCCTCCCTCCTTCACAGGCAGTGCTCCGCATAGTATGCGAGAGCATCACGTATTGCTTCGTAGATATACACATCATTATGTATAGTCACGGATTTGTCACCAAAGGCTATCTTGAAGTCCGTCTCATAGAATGCATCCCACTCTGCATCACCGCATGCATTGTCCGCTGGCAATGCCTCTTTGAAGTATTTGTAAAATGCCTTGAACTGATTGTTGTACAGTTCGCTGTCTATGCTGCCGAGCAGGACATTAAGGTCCTGCTCTGAGCAACAATCTATCTCGTCTCTTTTCTGCACTAGGATTTTTCTCATCATCCTGAGTTCGTTGTCGGTCATGGTCGTATTCCTCCTTACATTATGGTTCTCAGCTTTTCAAGCACCGTGTAGATGGCATCTTCCAAGGCACTGAGTTCACGCAGCTGCTCGTCAGATGCATCGCATTTTGACATGAATATGTCCTGGCAAGATACGTAGTCGCATGTGGGGTCGTGTATGCTCTTGAGGGAGCCCTGCAGGTCATTTACGATACCACCCAGTATCGTGGATACCTGCCGTTTTACGGTAAGCTCGTGCCGAAGCGTTTCTGCGTTGAACGATGCAGCGTTGTCGAGCTCTATGAGCTTTTCCTTGATGGACTCGAGAACTCTGGGGCTTTTATGACCCTGCCCAGCGTAGTCGATTTCACCATCTGAGGTCTCGTACTGATCACTTGCAGCATCTATCATGCTGGTTATTGCCTTGATTTCATTGCCATTGAACATTTTGAACATTTTTATGTCCTCCTTTAATTATTGTTAGTTGTGCAGTAGTCACATGTTGCGCAGTCGCCGTTGCAGATCATTTCGACAGCCCTCCTTTTACCGCGCGGCCTTCCCAGAAGGCCGCGACGTGATGCTCCATTATACGCTCATCGTTGAAGAGAACAACGCGGAGCGCCGTTGGGTATTTTTCCTGCAGGGCGATAAGCGCCTGTCCAGCAGTGAGGTCATCCATACCTTTGCAATGGCCGTAAGTGATGCCATCTTTGTATTCAGCAACGAAGTAGTTCATTTTATGCCTCCTCAATAAATTCTCTGATACGCTCGATGCAGGTTGCCGTGTCGAGGTCGCTCGCAAGCGCTAGGGTCTCAAGCATTGCATACAAGTCGGTTTTACGCACAGCGCCTTCCGATACGGGCTTGAGCTTGTCGCGGTGAGCTACCAGCATGGCCTCGATTCTGCAGGCTTCCTTGTAGCTGTCGCCGGAGCCGGGGATGAAGTTGCCATCTTTGTCCTTCTTGCAGTCTTCAGCCCACTTGGTGTGGGTCTTTTTCGACTGTATGGACCTGATGGCCTTGCAGACTTCGTCATAGTCCATTGCGTCGACGTCTTCCTGCGTCACGGTGTTGATGTTCTTTTTAGGTCCCTGCAGGTAGTCGCGAACGCTCTTGATGAGCTGCTCTTCCTGCAGCACCTTGGTCATTTCCTCGTTGTAGTCCTTGCGTCCGGGCATCTTTTTCAGTCTGCACTTGATGGATGCAAGTCTCTTGATTTCCTTGTTGACCTCGATGAGGTCATTGTTCAGTTCGGTGCTCTTGGCGACGATTTCGGTCATGTTTATCATTGTAGTTTTCCTTTCTGCCCGTATTGCCGTTAGCTCAGCTATGTTGTGGATTATTCCGCTCTGAAGTCTATCTGCTCACCGTAGCGCGGATGATATGTGAGCTGTATTTTGAACTCGTGCTTTTCGAGGTACTTGAGAACCTGCGAGAGCTTGAGACCGGAGAGGTTCCAGTTGAACTGCCGATTTATGGCTTTTATGAAGTATGGAACGCGCGAAGAGAACAGCTTGATGGTTATCAGCGGGTCCGACGTCTCGATTAAGACGTACGGATTTCTGATGACCGCGTCTGCAGGGAGGCTGGGGTCTATGATATGCGAGGTGTTGCTGTCGGAGTCCGGATCGGGATCCGTAAGGTTCATGACAGCGGGGAACTCTTTGAAGTTGGTGACCTTTACCATGTAGGTACCAGGCTCACGGGAATATATTTCATCTAACATTGTTATCTTCCTTTCTGCCCGTATACCCGATAGCTCAGGTTGTTTTTCAGATCATGCTCAGCAGCCAGTCATCGAAGCCTTTTTCGGCCTCGTCGACGCTTTCGTCGAACCAGTTATAATCATCATTCATGTTGCAGCATCCTTTCTATTTGCATCTTACTTATGATTCGTAATCTTTATTAAGTTTTCAAGGTTCATTTGCGTTTTGGCAGCTTTATTATAAAACAGCAAATTTATTTGCATGCCATCGGCGCAATTAAATTTGCGGCATTGGGTGGCGAATGTACATGGCTGGCAAAGTGACGTGTCACTTTGTGTAAAACGTCAATGGAGCATCGCGGAATTGATGTTTTGCACCGTGTACATTTGACAAACAATGGTTTTTAATAAGATGACAAAGAGCGAACCTTGAAAAACGTATAAAGATGCAGATGAGATAAGTTGCAGATAGAAGAAGGGTGCTGCAATGCTGTCGGGGTATTGCCAAAGGGACCTCCCTTTGGCGCGAGCGGAATCACAGCGAGCCAAGAGGGGTCCGGGGAGGACAACGTCTTCCCTGGTCGGGAGCGGTACAGTTTTTAAGTCAGTACAATGCTGGGCGAATCCGTACCGTTAGGGGTGGTCCGGAGGGGTCACCCTCTGGTCGGGGCCGTACAACTTTTAAGTTAGTGCAGTGTTGGGCGAATCCATGCCGTCAGGGGTGGTCCGGAGGGGTCACCCTCTGGTCGGGGCAGTACCACGTTCAAGTCAGTACAATATTGGGCGAATCCTGACTTCCTTACGGAGTGATGCAGAGCTTTCCACAGTCAGTAGATACGCCCTATGGGCGTCCGTTACTGACTGTGTACTCTATGGTACGACCTTCCCGCATTGCTATAGCCATACGATAAACTGAAAAAGCTAAACTAAACTGCAATACTTGCAGCCCAGTTTAGCTTTTCCACTTTATCCTATACCTATAGTAATGCCCCTGACTGCTTTCAGTACTACACCGTACGAAAGCTCTTATACATCTTCTAAGGTACACTGAGTTGCAGACTTTTTATATGCTTCTACTGTACAGCGTGAGATTGACTGAAGGTTTTTCTACCTATCTTTTCTGCAGCTCTATAGACCAGGGTCTTATGGCCCATTTTGCTTACAAACTTCAACAGAGCAAAATGGGCCATTGGACTTAAAAGCGAATTAGCTACCGCTCGCTTTTTAAGTCCAAAAATCATGACGGAGTGCTCTTCTTAAATGACGGTACTTAGCGCGGTGGCGCTGGATTTAAGTGACATAGAACCAAGTCCAGCGCGGTGGCGCTGGATTTAAGTGACATAGAACTAAGTCCGGCGCTGGATTTAGTCGTCATATAGCCAAGTCCGGCGCGGTGGCGCTGGATTTAAGAAACATATAACCGAATCCGGCGCGGTGGCGCGGGACTTAAGTAATGCTATGGTGAATAATCCAAAAATCATACCACATAAAGTCCAAAAATCACGGCGTCCCAGCACCCACAAAGACCTTGTAGATACTCCACGGGCCCCTTATTATTATATACGCGTTAATATGCGATATAAATACGTGCCACAAATTATACGTTACGCGTAGCGTGTTCGTGAGAGAGCCCGAGTGTATTTATATAGGGTAAATTACGAACATGTTGCGTGTAAAGCCATACCGCGGTGCCTATCTGCATATAATAAATATGAGGAGGCGATTTAATGGCCAATGAGTTAATAGAAATTGTACATTGTAGACACTGTGGCCAGGATAAGCCTGCCGATTCACGAGACAAGCACCTCTGTGTAGATTGTGCCAAAGCAGAGAATAGTAGATATACATATTTAAGGCAGCACCAGGGCGACTGGATGGCCGAGGCGGCGGAGCAGGGACTGGACCCCTGGGAGAAACAGCCTAACGAGAGCCAGTGGGAGTATACTGTGTGGACTGCCTACAGGGATAGCTACCCCGGCAAGAAGCCCAGTTATAGCGACGTGGCGCAGCAACTCGGCACCACCTACAATGTGGTACGGAAGATTGCACAGCGCTGGAGCTTCCCTGCAAGGATGCAGGCTTGGATCACTGAGTGCGATCGGATCACATTGGCGCAGCGCCGCAGCGAGATTCTGGACATGAATAAGGCACACATCGACATGGCGGCGAAGCTGCGCAACAAGTTGGCCACGGCGATTGACCTGCTGGAGCCGTCTATGCTGGCGCCTAAGGACATCAATGCACTGTTCAAGACGGCGGCGGAGCTGGAGATGAGGGCACGTGTAGATTCTGTGGCGCAAGATGAGATGCTGCGTGAGATACAGCACGGCACTGATAATCCGGAGCTTAAGAAGAGTCCCACCAAGAAGGATGACCTCGCTGAAGTGGTGCAGATACTCCTGCAAGCCGGCGCGCTCGGCTCTGTGACGCAGATAGGAGTAAGGGAGACGACTACTCACACACGAGAGGTAGTGGCGAAGGATGACAGCGGCGCCGTGGCGACATTGATAGAGGAGTGATTGTAGATGCTACGCATTGGTGATGACAATTCCATACAGCTGACCCGTGGCGACACAGCGTACCTGCAGGTGCCCATCTACAATGATGTGACTGGCGAAGAGTACGAGATGGCTAAAGATGACAGGCTCACGTTCTCTGTTAAGCGCAACATAAATGACACAGAGTATTGCTTCCAAAAGGAGCTTGTAGGTAGCAATACCTTTAAGATAGAGCCGGATGATACCAAGAGCTACGACTTTGCCTCATATAAGTACGACGTGCAGCTCACTACAGCCTCTGGTGACGTTTATACTGTTATAGCACCTGCCGTGTTTAAGATTTGCACGGAGGTGACGTAATGGATGAGTACCAGACTGGAGTAGTCTTAGGTAAGATTTCAAATACTGCCGTAAGTCTTACGGGTAAAGTATCAAATACTGTCGTAAGTCTTGTAGGTAAAATATCAGACGCAGATCAGCAGCTACATGGCACTATACAGGTGCCCACAGTTATTGGCGGTGATCCCTATGCAGGTCCCTACAGGATTACGCCAAGTCCTACAGCGCAGGTGCTTAGAACAACCAATAAGTCTATGACGCAAGACGTTGTAGTTGAAGCAATACCCAAGAATTATGGACTTATTACATACAGTGGGTTTGAACTAACTGTATCTTAATGGAGGTTTAACGATGTCAAAAACTGTAATAATCAATGGCGTGACCTATAGTGGCGTCCCTTATGTCAATATTCCCTTGGCTGAGGGCTCCGGCTCGGCAAAGTTCGTAGACACCGATAGCGGCGACGCGGCTGCTAAGGATATACGAGCAGGTAAGAAAGGCTGGGCTGGTGGCAATGAGGTGACCGGCACGGTGCCTGAGAGAACCGAGACAGATGTCACTGTGAGTGGCAAGACTGTTACGGTACCTGCTGGTATCTATGATGAGGCGACCTCTAAAGCCGTTGCAGATGGCTCTGTTACACCTGCGGCTGCCGTTGTAGGTACCGAGCTTGGCGATGCAGAGACAGAGTATCCTGTAACAGTTACGCCGTCTGCCGAGGTATCTGCAGGTTATGTTTCTGGCAATAAGACCGGAGCAGCAGTTACCAAGTATATTCAGGTTGAGGAGAAGACCGTTGATCCTGCCACAGCTGCGCAGGACGTTACACCGGCAGCGGGTAAGCTCCTTAAGAAGGTGCATGTGAACGCTGCAGTACTTTCAGGTAATGCCACCGAGGCAGACGTCCTCAAGGGTAAGACCTTCTACAGCAGCACCCTTGAGAAGAAGACTGGTACTGCAACGGTGCCTATCGTTGGACAGGACAGTGCTACTAAGGTATTGACCATTTCATAAGGAGGTCTCAGTATGGCACAGGATATAATAATCGCAGGTGCGCAGTATCCGGAAGTGCCTGCTATTAACATACCAAAAACGGCGGGTGGCACGGCCCTCTTTGTAGATACTTCTGAAGATACGATCACTGCAGAAAAGCTTCGGAGTGGCATCACAGCCCATGATAAAAGCGGTGAGAAGATTACCGGTACCCTTCCTGAGGTCGTGCAAGCAACACCTATTATAGGTGTTGATGCTATGGGCAAGATTACGGCTTACGCTTCGCAGAAGGCTGGTGTGGTTACTGCTGGAACTAAGTACGCGACAATGCAGTTACCTACTCAAGAGCCAATAGAGATAATTCCATCAAGTTCCCGGCAGACAGCTGTTGAGAAAGGCGTATTCACAACTGGTTTTGTCACCGTCGCCGCCGTCTATGCTGTGATCGGTGTCACTTATCCCGCTGGTTCAACTTGTACCTGCACAAATGGCGAAACTACACTAACTGCAGAGGATACGAGCGGCAAGGCTATGTTCATCATATCCGAGGCTGGGACATGGACGGTCAAGGCCGTCAGCGGTGATAAGACCGCGAGCAGCACGGTGGAGATCACCGCCGAGGGTCAGGTCAAGACGGTGGAGATAAACTTTGAGCTGGTGCTGTTTGACGGCTCGACCGGCACGGTCGCAAGCGGGTATTCATGGGTCGGGCACGATATCCTGCACGATGACAGCTACGGGCAGGGATATTACATGCCGTTTTACGGATACGGCGGCGGCACTGCCGGGAACATAAGCCCGATGATAGACGTAAGCAATTACAGTACATTGAAGATAAAAGCCTGTCTGGTGGGAAGCGCTATGGTGGGCACGGGCTACGGCGCTATAGGTCTGTACAAGACCCTGCCGGACTGGACCGCTGCAAGCGTTGCCCCGATAGCAGGAATACAGATAGGCACGGGACAAAGCAGCCAGCCCGCCGGGCTGCCTGCTGCGCAGGAGTACACGGTGGACATCAGCGCCCTGAGCGGGGAATATTACTTTGCCGGCGTCAGCAAGGGCTGGAACCCGGCAGCGCTTCAGGTGGAGCTTTCATAAGAGAGGAGAGACATAACGATGACGATCTACATAGACAGTGATTATAAGTGCTATGTCTCCGAGGCAGACGGACGCAGGGCGGTAGAGACAAACTATTTCGACGGCAAGTGTGCAGAGTGGATAGAAAGCTATCGCGTTGTCCCGTCGGGCGAAGCTTGGGTGCGTGAGGATGGCGAAGCGTTCACAAACATGATAGCACCGTGGAAGGATATGGGCGATGCTTACGTGGCGCAGGCGACGTATGTGACAGCCCAGAACAGACAGTACGAGAATGCACTGTCTGAGATAGAAGCAGCGCTGGGGGTGAACGCTAAGTGACGATAGAAGAACGTAAAAATGTTATCCTGGCCAAAATCGCGGAGATAAAGCAGGGCGGCAGCGATGAGGAAAAGCAGGATATGCAAAACGCCCTGAATGTGCTGGGGGTAACAGTCAATGAGTAAAGGAAAATGGACAATAGCTGCAGAGGAAGTAGCTGCCGACACCAAGACTGCGCTGCAGACGGTCTATGACGCACTTAATCGTGGCCAGCAGCAGAAGATACTCAAGGACGCAAAGGTAAAAGAGCTTTTTGATAGGTACGGTGTACAGTATGGATGACGATGAAAAGAGCCTATCCGGGTTATTGACTGATGACTAAGGAGTGAATAAGATGATCTTTAGAGGCATTGATGTTTCCCATTGGCAGGGCCAGATTGATTGGCAAGCAGTCAAGGACTCTGGCATAGACTTTGCGATTATAAAGGCTGGCGGGTCCGATGCGGGCTTTTATAAAGACTCCACCTTTGAACGAAACTATGAAGAGGCTAAAGCAGCCGGGCTCCATGTTGGTGCATACTACTTTGTAGGTAGCAAATGCATATCTTATGCTGATGGCGTAGCGGATGCAAAAAGGTTTATTCAGATGCTTTCTGGCAAGCAATTTGAATATCCTGTTTACATTGACCTTGAAACTACAAGCATCACCGATAAGGCTGGAGCGACGCAGGCTTGCATAGGTTTCTGCCAAACAATGGAAGAGGCCGGGTACTATGCGGGTATCTATGCGTCAGATATTGCCGGCTTCAAGGACCGACTTGAAATAGCACAGCTTACTCACATAGATAAGTGGGTAGCGAGATACGGTAGTAAGCCTGCTTATGTCACTGAATATGGCGTATGGCAGTACAGTGATAGAGGCGCTATCGGAGGCATTTCTGGTAACGTGGATCTTGATGAGGCATACAAGAATTACCCTGAACTCATAAAAAAGGCCGGCCTGAATGGCTTCGAGGCGTCTATAGAGGTGCCCGACACGGACTATGCTAAGCTTGCAGATAAGCTTGAAAGAATCAAGGCCATTATAAATGAGAGCTAAAAGAATGCAGGGGAAGTACGATGGGCGTACTATTATGCAGGGCAACGAAGTAGTAGCCAAAGTATGTACTTTCTGTGGTGAGCTGAAGAGTATAGACAGCTTTGCAAAGAATGGTGTCGGGCCTGATGGAGTGGTTAGATACCGTGACGATTGCAAAATTTGCTATAATATAAGACGACGCGAAAATGCCTCTAAAAAGAAGCACTCAGATTTTGTAGGAGGTATGCGGCGAAGGGGTGAAGTAAATGTGAAGTACTCACACCAGGAATGGAAGGAAGTCGTAATATTCTTTGGTGGAGAGTGCGCTTATTGTGGGCGCACCTTACATAAAGGTGAACGATTCACGCGTGACCATCTTATACCTGTAAGTGAAGGTGGTTTAACAACGCCGGATAATATAGTGCCGGCGTGTAGTAGTTGCAATTCCTCTAAAGGTGCCCGAGAATGGAGAGGATGGTTTATGGAGCAGCCGTTCTTTAGTCAAGAACGCATGAACAAAATCTTCAAGTGGCGCTCAATAATTCGTTCTATAGGAGGTGAGAATAAATGAAGATAGACTGGATAAGAAAGCTTACCAGCAGAAAGTTCTGGCTCGCCATTGCCTCCTTCGTCAGTATGCTTGTAGTTGCCTTCGGTGGCACTGAGGCAGTCGCTACGCAGGTTACGGCCCTTATTATGGCAGGTGCTACTGTCATAGGCTATGTCATTGGCGAGGGCCTTGCTGATGCAGGCAATGCTGGTACTGGTGAAGGCAATGCCGGTACTGGCGATGGCGCGCTCCTTCCTGAAATAAAAACAAACAAGTAATTATATTATACAGGGTGGCTAGCTGCTAGCCACCAATTCCTTTAGAGTTAGACGTGCCATTTTATAATAAAGGCAGACTTGAGAAAATACTCAAATTTGTTAAGAAAGGAGATGATGCCGAGTGTCTCATATAGACTTAAATGGTGTAGATACTAATGGACTGCAGAGGCTATTGACCCCACGGTTAACAAAGTATATCCCATTTAATCCAACGCCTAAACAGCGAGCATTTCTTTTGATGAATGATACAAAAGAGATTCTATATGGAGGCGCTGCTTAGCTGGTGGCGGCAAATCTATTGCACAGCTGATGGGCGCGCTACAATATGTAGATATTCCAGGATATTCCGCCATTCTTTTCCGTAAAACCTATGCGGACCTTTCTTTGCCAGGTGCTCTGATAGATGTATCAAAGCAATGGTTGATGCCTTTCGTAGAATCTAAAGAGGTTAAGTGGTCTGAAAAAGAGAAACAGTATACGTTTCCGTCTGGAGCTACGCTTAACTTTGGATATCTTGAGTCCGACAATGATTGTTACCGTTACCAGGGCGCTGAGTTCCAATATATAGGTATTGATGAATGTACGCATGTATCTCCATCAAACTATCGGTATATGTTCTCTCGTCTTCGTAAGCCAAAAAGCCTTCAAGTGCCTTTAAGGTTTAGGGCCACTTGTAACCCTGGTGGAATGTACGGTGAGTACTACTATCAGAGGTTCTTTATTGAAGGCAAAGATAATGGCAGAATCTTCATAGGGGCGGGACTTGTAGATAATCCATACCTTGATGCTGAGGCCTACAAAGAAGCCCTTAATGAGCTCGACCCAATAGAGCGCGAGCAGCTGCTCAACGGCAACTGGGAGATAAAGGCGAACGGCGATTTATTGGATAGGCGCTGGTTTACAACAGTACCAAGTCATGAAATTCCAGTCGCTGCATCACATGTACGCTACTGGGACTTGGCCGGTACTGATCCTTCTAAGCGTAAAGGTAAAAATAAGCGTGAGGCAGACTGGTCTGTGGGCTTCAAAATGGCACATTATCAAGGTATCTATTGGATTGAAGATATCGTACGAGTTCAGAAGAGCCCGAGTGACCTTGAAACGCTGGTAAAGCTAACTGCTGAGACTGACGGATATAGTTGTCCTATACGTATGGAGCAGGAGCCGGGCTCATCTGGTATCATAACCATAGATCACTTTGCAAGAAATGTGCTTAATGGCTATGACTTTCAGGGTGTACTATCTACTGGCTCAAAGGTTGAACGTGCAAGGGCCGCTTCCGCAGCAGCACAGTCTGGTAGAGTGTTTATCTCAGACAGGTGCCGTAATACTCTGCCATTCTTTGATGAGGCAGATTTGTTCCCTTATGGCGCACATGATGATACTATAGACGGTTTCTCCGGCGCTTTTAATTTCTTTCGTAGTCCTGCACTGGTACGCGCACCAACTGGCTGTAAAAAGCCCGGTGGAAGCTACTGGTCTAAACTTAGATGATAGGAGGTGTTGTAGGTGAGTAATACGCCTGTAAATTTCAAGCCACTTGGCGTATCAGGCCTGCGGCGCTATGGCCCTTATATTTATGAGGAGTTTCTGCCAGAGCTGCTGTGGCCAAGAGCCGGTAAAGTGTACCAAGAAATGAGCGATAATGACGCCGTAATAGGCGCCATACTGTATCTTGCGGAGATGCTCATCCGTGGCGTGGAGTGGCGTGTAGAATCCGCAAGTGATAGTGATGCAGACAAAAATGCAGCAGAGTTCCTTGAGAGCTGTATGCATGACATGGACTCTTCTTGGGCAAATACTATTTGTGAAGTGCTGTCTATGCTTACGTATGGATTTAGCTTTCATGAGATTGTCTACAAGATACGTAGGGGTCCTGATGAAACTAATCCCAAGTACAGAAGCAAGTACACGGATGGTATGATAGGATGGCGCCGTATACCTATTCGCGCGCAGACTTCCATGGTGGAGTGGGAGTTTAATGAAGAGGGCGACGTTACTGCGTTCATACAGCAGTGCGAGCCAAACTTCACAAGAGTCCGCATACCAATGTCCAAGGGTTTACTCTTCCGTACCCGAATCAGTAAGGATAACCCTGAGGGTAAATCGCTGCTCAGAAACGCGTATAGGTCTTGGTTCTTCAAGAAGCACTTTGAAGAAATCGAGGGCATAGGCATTGAGCGTGACCTTGCAGGTTTCCCGGTCCTAACGGCTCCTGAGGGTCTTGACCTTTGGAATACTGATGATCCTAAGATGGTTACACTAAGAGCAGATGCTGAGGCACTTGTATCTTCTGTAAGGCGAGACAGTGAAGAAGGCGTTCTGTTGCCTAATGGCTGGGACCTTAAGTTGCTCACCTCTGGCTCTTCCAGGCAGATTGATATAGGAGCTACAATAGAGCGTTATGATACGCGTATCGCTATAACGCTACTCTCTGATATAATCATGCTTGGTTCAGGTAAGACTGGCTCTTATGCATTGGCCGATACTAAGAAGTCTCTCTTGGCGTCTGCCTTACAGGCACAGCTCAGTAATATCGCAGACGTGTTTAATGCACAAGCAGTGCCTGCGCTGTTCCGCATGAATCGCTTTGTGGATATCTCTGACCTACCCAAGATAGTACCTACAAGGATTCAGGAGCCTACCATTAGTGAGGTGGCGCTGATGCTCCGCGCAATGGGCCTGGATATCTCCAAGGACCAGGAGCTGCAGAATCATATACGGCATATTCTGTGCATGCCTAATCTTGACACAGATACATTCACCGATGTATACGCTAATCAAAGTGCAAAGCCCAAGGCAGATGCCATGGATGACCCCGCGGAAAATATATTTGAACAAAATGATGAGAGGTATGTATAATGGCTTTTATTGTACGAGATACCTGTTTCAATAACAGGAATAATGTTACGGTTTATCATGACGACGGATCCACTCAGTATATAAGGCATGAGGAAAGCGTGTATATCTCAGAAGAACAGCCTGTAGATGAGGATCAGCTGTATATTGACCTCGGCGTAGAAATAGCCAAAGCCAAAGATGACGAGCAGCTCGTGAGTGGCTGGGCCAATGTTTCTATAAATGCCGATGGCTCAATACCCCTGGACTGGCAGGATGACGTCATTGCACCTGAGGTGCTCGAAAAAGCTGCCCTGAACTTTATGCTGAACTACAGAGGTTCTGGCGAGATGCATGAGGGTGAAGCTGTGGGCACTGTGGTGGAGTCAATTGTCTTCACAAAGGAGAAGCAGGAGGCAATAGGCATACCGGAGGGTGCCGTGCCTCAGGGCTGGTTCATCACTGTCAAGGTGCATGATCCCGAGGTCTTTGCAAAGGTCAAGGACGGCACATATAAGATGTTTTCAATCCAGGGAACCTGTAAACGCGTCAGGGTGTAGGCCATACAATAATGCTGCATGGCATATAATATATTATAGGGGGTGAGGATATGCCCTACATACTTGAAGACTTGGTTATCGACCGAGTTGACTTAGTTGATGAAGGCGCCAACTCGGCGGCTTTCATAGAAGTCTTTAAGAGAAAGGAGCAAACCATGAATTTTTCTGAAATTCTTAGTAAGATGAAGCCTGAGCATGCTTCTGTTATTCAGCAGGAGCTGAATGCAGTTAAGGAAGAGCTTACTAAGGCCCGTAATGAGAATGAAACTCTTACGGCGGACCTCTCTAAGGCCCGTGAGGACAATGAGCAGCTCAAGGAGGATATAGCAAAGGCTAAATCCAAGGAGTGCACGTGTGACGGCGAGGCTGACGAGCACGGCATATGCAAGGTCTGTGGTAAGCCTAAGAAGGGTGTCGGCTTTGATGAAGCTGAGGTCCTTAAGGCAATGCCCGAAGCAGCCCGTGAGGCCTTCCTGAAGATGCGCGCACAGAAAGAAGCTGCTGAAGAGCAGGTTCGCAAAGCCGCTGAGGAGAAGCTCGAAGCTGATGCTGTTGCAAAGGCTGCTACTATGAAGTCGCTGCCTGTAGAACAGAAGGAGCTCGTAGAGATTCTCAAGAACTGCGATCCCAAGATCGTAGAAGTGCTTAGTGCAGCAAGTGCTGCTATCGATAATGTTGTCCTTGAGGAAGTTGGTAAGGGCAAGCCTGCTCAGGTCGACTCTGACGCATGGGCCAAGATCGAGACTAAGGCGACTGAGATAGAAGCTCGTGATAACGTCACTAAGCAGAAAGCTATCGCGATAGCTATCAAAGAAAACCCTGACTTATACAGGGACTATCTGAATGGAGGTGCAATGTAAATGTTCGCGTATGAAATTCCCAATCTGCGCTTCAGCCTGCCTGCAGGCGGCGCTGTGGCGCTGCATAGATTCGTCAGTGTATCCAGCGAGAAGGCTATCCAGGCGGATGCCTCCTCTGAAGTAATTGGCGCATCCATGAATGAAGTTACTGCGGCGGAGAATACCGCAGGCGGTCACATCGTAGAAATCGCAGACGGCATCGTGATTGTCGAGGCCGGTGCTGCTGTTACGGCTGGTGTCGCTGTTGCGTCTGATGCAAACGGCAAGGCTATCGCCTTTGTCGCAGCTGGCGGGTCTGGTACTGCAACAGGCCCCAAGGCTGGTGTTGCCATCACTGCTGCGACTGCTGCTGGGCAGCTTATCGCTGTGAAGATCTAATCAGAAAGGAGTTGTAGATTATGCCTAAAATGCAGGATGCTCATATCGATAGAGCACTAACCAATATCTCCGTGGCGTATCTGCAGGACGCTTCTGCGTTTATAGCAGATAAGGTTTTCCCGATCGTTCCGGTCAAGAGACAGTCTGATGTGTACTACCAGTACAATAAGGGCGACTTCATGAGAGACGAAGCGCAGCTTCGTGGCGCTGCGACGGAGTCTGCCGGTGGCGACTACGGCGTTGAGGCACAGGATCCCTACTACTGCCGCAAGCACGCCTTCCACAAGGATGTCACCCCCGAGGAGCGCGCAAACTACGATGAGCCTCTCCAGGCTGATCAGGATGCGACTACCTTCATCTCCCAGAAGATGCTTATCCGTCGTGAGATGGAGTGGGCCTCCAAGTTCTTTGGAGCAGGCATCTGGGGCACCGAGCTTGAAGGCAAGGCGGCAACGCCTGCTACGGGCGAGTTTCTTCAGTGGGACCAGGCTGCGTCTGATCCTATCAAGGATATCACTACTGCCGGTGTGCAGATGGCTGCAGCCACTGGCTTCAAGCCCAACACTCTGGTCCTTTCCCCGTATGTCTTCAATGCTCTCAAGAACCATGAAGACATTCTGGACCGTATCAAGTATACCCAGAAGGGTATCGTTACGACCGACCTGCTCGCAACCCTCTTTGAGGTTGAGAAGGTTCTTGTTCCTTGGGCTGTAGTTAATTCTGCCGCCAAGGGCGCATCTGACTCGGTCAGCTTCATCTATGGCAAGCATGCCCTGCTTTGCTATTCTGCTCCGCGTCCGGCGCTCCGTCAGCCTTCTGCAGGTTACATCTTTGCATGGACCGGCCTTGAGGGCTCTGGTGCATATGGTAACCGTATCGTACGCCTGCCTATGGATATGCTTGGTCTGGGCACTGAGCGTATCGAGGGTGAGATGAGCTTCGACGTTAAGAAGGTCTGTGCCGACCTTGGCACCTTCTTCAAGAGTGCCGTCGGCTAAGCCCTGCATCATAGAGATAAGTAGTGCTCATTGAGCACTACTTACCCCTATGCAGATACCGGAGGTGACATAAATGTATGTAGTTCGTAGACCTTTCAGAAATTTCGGAAAGGTCCTTACACCAGGTACGCACGTTGAACCTGCAAATATAAAGCGCTTCAAGTCGCGCTTAGGCGAGCGCGATATTATTGAAGTGACCGATGACACGCTTGATATGTGGGAGACCTACTTTGTGGATAAGTTTGGTGTTTCCATCAAGCCCGAACCCGAACCCGAGCCCGAGCCTGAGCCCGAACCGAAGGTAGCTCCTGTCCAGCCTGCAAAGGTTGTTATAAAAGCAAAGTAATGGAGGTGATATGATGTCGTTTAGCTACTCTGGTGACCCCTCTGCGAGTCAGCTTGATGAGTGTAGATTTTTAATACAGGATACGGACTCGTCTAATCCTATTCTTCAAGATGAGGAAATAGACTACATCATATCTTTGTATGGTTCGAGTGTAAACACCTTGCGCTATAACCTGTTCTTGCAGGCCGCCACGAAGTTTGCTCGTGATATCAAGCGCTCTTTAGGGCCTCAGTCTGAGGATCCTACTGTACGACAGAACTACTATAAAGAGCAGATGAGTTTTTACAAGACTCAGCTTGCCACGGGTAGTTTGCCTACAGTGCATTATGCGTATCCTAAGATTTTCCGCAAGGGTATGCAGAGTAATCCGCCTTGGCCTGCTCCGAGAGGATCCAAGTATGTACGATAGTCTTAAGCCATGGATAAATGTACCAGTCACAATTAAGCCCTATGTAAAACGTAGCGCTACTGGTGACAAGATATTTGGTGCATCTCATGAAGAGCTGTGTTACCCACAGGGCGAAGTAACTATTGTGCGTAATTGGCAAGGCGTCGAAGTGGTGTCACATAACCACCTCTATATGGATGGTTCTGTACAAGTCTCTAAGCTGGATAATATAGTATTTGAAGGAGAAGACTTGCCAGTGCAGGCCATTTCTAATTTCTATCGTGATGGCAAGATAGACATTAGGGTGGTGTATGTGTAATGCGCATAGACTTTAACCTTTCCCAAAGGGAACTGGGTAAATTCGTGGAATCTTGTGAGGCAGTCATACGCAACGTAGGTGCCAGTACTAAAAGTGCTACAGTTGAAGCTATAAGCGATATTATGTCTGATGCACTTAACGAAGTGCCCATAGACACAGGTACGTTAGCTTCTTCTATCTTTGGTGGCGTTTATCAGCGTATGGACCTTAAAGGGTACAGATATGGCGGTGTGATAGGCTTTGGAGAGCCTCGGGGGCTGGCCGTCAATCTTGGGGCTTCCAACATTGAATGGATTTCTGAGCCAAACAATGCAATAAACCCTAAAAGCGGTTTACCAGCTTCGGCCTATGCCGCTAGAGTCCATGAAGACTTAGATATGCCACATCCTAACGGAGGCAAAGCTAAGTTCTTGGAAGATCCCGTACGTAACTACGCAGCAAGTAAGTTTGCCAGGACTGCAATGGTTTACTGGAAAAGAGCCATCCAGTGGTCTAATTTTGTTGGTAACCATCTCACTCGTAAGAATGGTACCTTGAGACAGACTATGGGGAGTAAATATAAAGTATTCCGCAATAAGTTTGAGCAACAAAGCACTGGGGTGCAGCGAGGCGGCGAGCGTACTTGGAAAGGCGGTACAGTATAATGGCTACATTACTAAAGGACATTGTAGATTACTTCACTGCCAAGGGCCTCATACAGGGCGATGGCATAGATGCTTTTCGGGATTTTCAGCCTGAAGCGCCTGACAATATCGTATCCTTGCATGAATATAAAGGTGACCCTATATCCGCCTACACAGACGCCGTACACAGGTCGGTTCAGGTTGTGGTTCGTAATAAAAGCGCAGAAGCGGCACAGAGTCTCGCCAAGCAGCTTTGTCAGTCCATCATTGAAGACTCTGCTATGAATAAGCGTGTAGATTTTACAGCTACACGTTGGGGGCAAGTTCATATAAGACAGGCCCCATATAAATTTTCGCAGGATGAAAACGATAGAGTACTCTATGGTTTTAATCTTGGTATAACAACTACTATAGAATAGGAGGAAATATATGGCTACTAGAATTGGTTGCGATCATCTGGTCTATGCCACAATGACCACGGAAGATACCGTTAGTGCGGCACCTGCCTATGGTGAAGTAAAGGAAGCTCCTGGTGTTATGTCTATTAACATCAATCCGAACGGCACCGTTGAGACTCTGTTTGCTGATGATGGTCCTATGGAGACTGCTTCTACTCTCGGCAAGATAGAAGTTGAGATTCAGAAAAACGAGCTCACCTCACAGAATAAGGCAGACCTGCTCGGTCACCAGCTCGATTCCAAGGGCGCCGTGGTATACGGCGATAGCGATATAGCTCCCTGGACTGCAATAGGCTTCAGAACGCTTAAGTCCAATGGTAACTATCGCTATGTCTGGCTGTACAAGGGCAAGTTCACCGAGCCCGAAGACTCCAACGAGACTAAGGGTGATAGCATCAACTTCCAGTCTGATACCATCAATGGTCAGTTTGCTAAGCTCAACTACGCATACACCATAAATGGTAAATCGGTACGTCCCTGGAAGTATGAGATGGACCAGGATCATGAGTCCGCTGATGCGACCACTATAGGAAAGTGGTTCACTGCACCTGTAATGCCTACAGCAGACGCTGCAGATAGCCCCTGATAATCTCGCATAACACTCACTAATACCGTTATTGGAGGAAGTCGAAATGTCTAACCTTAAAGATGTAAAGGCTAAGAACGTAAAGATAACACTCAGTGACGGCGTTGAGCGTGAATTACGATTCACGCTTAATGCTATGGCTGAACTGGAAGACAAGTATGGCAGTATCGATGCAGCATTCAAGGCGCTCGATAGTAACAGCATGAAGGCTGTCAGATTCGTCCTTTGGGCGGGGCTGCTGCATACCGACGAAGGTCTTACAGAGCAGCAGGTCGGAAATCTCATAGACATGCAGTGCATGCAGGACATTGTCGCTACAATGTCCGACGCGTTTGGCAATGATATGCCTGAGGATAAGCAGGTCCCAAACGCGGTACAGCCGGTGCAGGTAACACCGGCGGAATAAATGACAGCAATCCCAGCCAAGACGGCTGGGATTGGCCCTACATTGTATATGTAGGTAGAGTGTGGCTTAAGTACCCAGAGAAGGACCTCTGGAAATTAACCCCAAGACAATTCAAGGCACAGTTAGATGTGCACGTAGATTTGGAGTCTTGCAAGTATGGCAAGAGCACCAAGAAGACTCCACAGATAGGTTTTATAGATCAAATACCCGGATGGTGAGGAGGCGCTGAGGCATGGCATTTGCATCTGCAATGGCTGACTTAAAGCTTAATATAAGTAATTTCGCAACCAATATGAAAAAGGCCAGTGACCAGATGGCCAAATTCGCCGCCTCCTCTGTTACTACAGGCGCTAAGGCAAATAAGACTTTTGACGCCTATGGTAAGAGTATAAAAAATGCTACCAGTATTCTTGGTACGCATAATTTAGGCCTTAAAGATACTTCTCGTATAGTACAGGGTATTCTGGTATCACAGATGTTCTACCAGGCTGCAAGAGCTATTCGTGAAGCAGTTAGTGCCCTTTGGGATTTCAATGAGCAGCTTGATTATGCCGGAGTAACCTACACAGGCTTGTTCGGTAGTCAGGACCTCAGCGATAGTTTCCTTGTAGCTCTTCGTCAGCAGGCTGAAGATACCATATTTAGTTTCTCTGATTTGGCTGATGCCTCCAAGAAACTGCTTGCATACGGCATACCCTATAAGAATCTAATGTTCATTTCAGAGGGCCTTACGAATCTTGGTGCTATGTCGGGCGACGCTGAGGCGCTTGACCGCTTGGCTTTTGCACTTGGTCAGATATATGCCAAAGGTAAGCTGAGTGCTGAAGAAATGAGACAGCTGGCTAATGCCTATGTTCCTATTCAGCAGATTCTAAAAGATAAGCTTGGTCTCTCTGAGGAAGACCTGGGTCATGTCGGTGACCTCAATATTCCTGCTGCTGATGCGATTAACGCAATAGTAGATTACGCAAATGAAAACTTTGGCACTGTTGGTGACATGGCAATGTACACTATAACAGGCCTTAAAAATAAAATTGTGGACAGTCTTAAGAACATGGGTGTAGATATGCTCAAGCCTCTTACGACTTTCTACAAATCTTTCCTTAATTTTATTGCAAAAAACCTCAGTGCTATAAGCGATGCCTTTAAGAAGGATGGCACAGGTGGCGTCTTTGAGTACCTCGTGCCAGACCCTAATGTTCAGCAGCGCCTCAGACAGTTTTTTGCAAATATACAAAATCTGTTCACGACACTGCTTAACTTCCTACAGGTGATAGGTACAGTCTTCAAGAGTTTCTCTGGCGGTTTTATCACGGCATTAAATATAATTCTGCCTGTCGTTAATTCTATTCTTAACGTTTTAGCAGGCGCCATTCAGACCATTACGGGTAATGCCGCAGCCCTGAAAGTTCTTACCGCGATATTGTCTGCCTGTGCAGCGGCCTGGGTGGTATTTAGAATACATGCTATGGCTTCAGCTGTAGTAGCGAGCCTGTCTGGTATTCTGTACGGAGTAGCCAAAGCAGTGCTGGCCTTGTCTACAGCTTTAACCACCTCGCCCCTCACCGTTGCTATAGCGCTGGTTACAGCCTTGCTTGTTACATTGGCTGTAGCCGCCAATAATGCCAATGGAGCTATTTCCCGGTTATTCAATAAACTGGCCGGCTTGAATGGCAAATCTGCAAGCAACGTATTTCAGAGAGTTGGTGGCAGTGCCAATAACGCAGCCAATGCAGCCAGTAGGTTTAGTGAGCGCATGAAGGGTGCTACTAACTCCATAAAGAATATGGGTAATACTCTGAAGGGAGCAGGTAGCAAAGCTAAGAAAGCTTCTGATGAGCTTAAAGCAGGCCTGCTGTCCTTCGATGAAGTTTTCAAGCTCAATGATAAAGAAGACACTACAGACTTTGGTGACCTGGGCGGCCTTGGCGATACAGGCGCACTCGATGATATCCTTAACGGCTTTGATGACCTCAGTAATGGCCTTGATGAGGCACTTACTCCTGAGATACCCGACTTTTCGCAGTACGCTACTGACTTCATAAGTGGCCTGAAAGATAGCCTCTTAGCAAAGCTTGCCATGGCAGGTATAGGAGCACTGGTTGCTAAGAGGATAATGGACTATATCAAGGATAGTGCCAATGTAGCTAAATGGGCACCAGCAGCTACTAAGCTTGTAGGTACCTTCGCTAAGGCACTCCTTGGTGCTGCGGTCGGCTTGGCTTTCGATGCTCTGGCGAGCTTACTGACTGATAAGCTGTGGCAGGCTCTTGAAAAGGCCATAGGTCTTAAGGAGGGCTCTGCTGAACAGGCAAGCTTTGGGGCAACGCTTGGGTCAGTAATTGGTGGCGCTATTGGTATGGTCGTTGGAGGCCTGCCAGGCTCACTGGTTGGAGCAGCTATAGGTCACCTAGCAGGTGGCATTGTAGGTTTAGCTTGGCAGGAAATAACGGACTCCTTTGCCAGTAAATTTGCTGGAATAGGCACAGTATTTGAAGGAGCCCTTACAGGTATAGGTATTGCCATCACTAAGGCTTTCGGAGCGTCTCTTACAGAAGTCGCCAAGAACCTTATAAACACAGGCTCATTTAGCGGATTCTTTAAGAGCATTGGAGGAATCTTCTCTGCCACTGGACTAAAGGCAGTAGCCAAGGGCGGCCTCATAGGCGCTGCTATTGGCCTCGTATGTGATGCCATCGCGACCTTACTCTGGAAGACTCTTCAGGAAAAATTTAATCTCAGTGCTGGTTCTACAGAGTCTGCTGCAGTAGGCCAAACTATAGGCAGTATTATAGGCATGGTGATAGGTGGTATCTTTGGTGGTCCTCCGGGCGCTATAATTGGTTCTGCCATAGGCACCTTTGCAGGAGGCCTTGTAGGTCTATTCTGGGAGAAGATTACGGAGGCTTTTGCACCAGTCACAGATTGGCTTAGTGGTATAGTATCTAATATCTCTACGGCTTTGTCTGGCTGGTGGGAAATGACCTCTACGGGCTTCAGTGATTGGTGGACTAATACTACTAATATCTTTAGCTCCTGGTGGGACACTACATCATCTGGCTTATCTACTTGGTGGAACAATACAACCTCTGGCTTCTCCACCTGGTGGTCTGATACGTTCAATGGCCTTAGTAGCTGGTGGTCTGACACCACTTCACTATTCTCTGACTGGGATAACATTACCAGTGAAACACTGGGGACCTGGTGGGAGAACACTAAGCAAGGCTTTGCGACTTGGTATACAGACAGCAAAGAGAAACTGACTACATGGTGGAATGAAACTATTGAAGGGTTCAATAGCTGGGCAGAAGGTACTAAACTAACTCTTGCTGCTTGGATATTAGACACCAAGAATCACCTTGCAGCATGGAAAGATGAGACTTTTAAGTCAATTGAGGATTGGGTAACTAACACTGCCAAGTCTATTGCGCTCTGGGCTACGGGAGTTGCTCTGGATATAAAGAACTGGGCTAAGACTACTCTGGACAGTATCACCAAATGGGCTACAGATACCTACAACGCAGTAGCCACCTGGGTGAAAGACACTATAAAGTCCTTCACTGACTTCGGCGCGGAGGCGCTGCGTGTAATAGGCGGTTTTACCCTTGCTGCTAAGAAAGCCTTTGAGCAGTGGTGCAGCGAAGTATGGAATGCTATACAGAACTGGTTCAAGGGCCTCATCAAAGACGTGCAGAATTGGTGGGATGGCCTTTGGGATCCGTCAAACTGGATGTCTGGCTGGGATCATGTTAAGAGCTGGTTTAGTGACCTCTTCGGTGGTATTAGAGACTGGTTCAGTGATTTAAGTTACAAGGTAAGCAATTGGTGGAGTAGTCTTTGGAGTAACAAAAAGGCTTCTGTAAATATCGGAAGCAGCTACTCATCGCCCATGCGCGGCTACGCCTCTGGCGGTATTGTAAGTAGAGACCAGGTAGCACGTGTCGCTGAGGGCAATAGAGCTGAAGCTATAATACCTCTCGAAGATGAGGCGGCGATGCAGCCCTTTGTCAATGCGATATCTCGTGGTATACTCGAAGGTCTCGCTCCGACTCTGGTGCAATCTGGTGGATCGAATCCCAGCTCCCTGCCTCCAATGTATGTTGGCACGCTTATTGCTGACGATCGTGGTCTTAAGCAACTGTATAAGAAGTTTGAACTTATGCAGGTACAAGAGAACGCGCGCCGCGGCACCTCTATGGCTTAAGGAGGTTGTAGATGAGAATCAACGGCATAACTATTAAAAACCCGTCTACGTTTAAGATAGAACGGTATAATGTCACTACCATGGAGCGTTTATCAAACGCTACCATGGTAGGTGACCTTGTAGCTAAAAAGCTCAAGTTTTACTTCACCTATGACGTCTTAACCGCACAGGAGCTCGATACAATACTTCAAGCAATTTGGGATAGTTCAGGCCTGTTCTTTCCCTTTCAATACTCTGATCGCGGTATATCAAAGATAACCATGGTGTATGTTGGCTCTATACCATCTGAGCTGCACTACATGAGCGATAAAAACACTGTTTGGAAGAACGTATCATTTAATCTTATTGAGAGGTAGCTACATGGAACACTTTGGGCTCAAAGCTACGGCCAAGGTCACAATTACAAAGACCGATGAGTTTGGCAATGTCATAGGCACAGAAGAACACATAGTGAATCTTACTGAAGAGGAGGCTGAGGAGTTATGGCGCTCACAACAGCAGGCATAAATGAAATATCTCAGGCAATAATCGGCGCTGGGACGCCGTTCAGCAATGCCAATGCAAGAATCGGTGTAGGTGATGGCTCGACTGCCTTTGCCGCATCACAGACAGACCTACAGGGCACCAATAAAACCCGTAAGTGTATGAATGGTGGTTTTCCAACTGTTGAGCCTCCTGTAGTTACTTTCCAGGCAACCTTCGGACCATCCGAGGCAAATTTTGCCTGGAATGAGTGGGCAATATTCAATGAGGCAACTGGCGGCGTGATGCTGAATAGAGTTGTCGAGAGCAACGGCACTAAGCAAAGCAATCAGACCTGGACGTTAGAGATAGCAGTAACATTTTCAATAGGTGCTTAAGTAAGGAGGGATGAGCCATATGTCGTATTCTGCCAATCAATATAACTATGCGACGCCGTTAGGCAGCTCATCCAATCTAGTCAAGGATGTCGCTACTGACATCCATAGGAAGTACTTTGCATTATTTGACAATAAGCTTGACGGTAGCTATTTTCCCATAACGGATGATGTGGGCCTGTGGGGTTCTACCTTGTCAGATAGTGACGGGGCACAGGTTACTCCGTATATCTTGACAATTGAAGAATCCTTAACAGTCAGGTCACTGCGCATTACTGGAAGTCAATACTGCTATCCCACGCAGTTTACTGTGGTACTTTATAATGGTGACACTGTACTATCTACCATTACTGAGGCTGACAATACCAGCCCAGAGTATTTCTGTTACTTTGACAAAGTACTCAATGCAACAAAGGTAGTCATAACTGTTACGCATGTTAGCACCGCCAACGCTCCGGTACGTATCTATAATGTCTTTAACCCAGATATTATGAAGCGCCGTGACACTCTTTCGTGTAGGTTATCTGGTCAGGTTACCATTGGCGAGTCCTCATTTAAGTTCTTCAGTGATGCTCTTGAACTTAAAGTGTCTGAAGCGGCACCCTTAGCCGTTAAGAGCACTGCCTCAGATACTCTAAAGATTAAGGGTGTAGATACCCCTGTACTTACCAATATTCATAGTGTGATGAAGAGCCCATCCAGACGAGTATTTGGTAAGGTGTACATTACCTACACTGACCCGATGCTTGAGGTCGATACGGTTATAACCAGTAATTATATTGCGTATAATAGTAATATGGAGCAGCTTGCAGATGGTATAAAAGCATCTGAAACCAATCTGTTCACTATATACGAAAATAATCTTACAGGTGACTATGTACTGAGTGACGCTAATACGCAGGTTGGCTGGGTGTCTGGAGTTCTTAGTGGTGCAAATGGTGTATTTCAGGATCCTCCTTATGTAAAGATATCATTTGCATCCAGACCAATAGTGGGCCTCCCTGTAACATTCGATGACTCACATAATAACCTGCCTAAGGATTTTACTGTTACAATTAGTAAAGCCGATGGTACTTCCGAGGCAAAGACCTTTACGGACAATACTTCAAAGGAAGTTATTATTGTCGGAGATATAATATCAGATGTTGTAGCTGTTCAGATTACCATCACAAGGTCTGCACGAGCTGGTTATCCTGTAGGTATTCTTGAGGTGCCACTTACCTCTACTTTCTTGTATACTGGCTATCAAGATGAGAGTCGTCTAATGAGTATAAGTACTCTTGAGGAGCTTACTTATGAAGACGATATAGAGGCACTCGGTGGTATATCAGCAAATGAGACGACTATCGTACTTGACAATAGCACTAATGAATTTTACTTCAATAATCAGGAGTCACCGGTAGCATCACAGCTTAAGCGGAATCGTAAGATTGAACCGTACCTTGGTGTTGAGATAGTACCTGGTGAAATCGAGTGGTATAAGCTTGGCACCTATTGGGCATACAAGTGGGATGTTCCTGTAAAGAGCCTTACTGCAACTGTTGTAGGTTTCGATACTATTGGCTTGTTGGATACTACCTCTTATACTAATCATATCATACAGCAAAATAAATCTATAGGTGCTTTAATTGAGTACGTGCTGGAAGATGCCAAGAAGTCTCTTGAGTTCTTACAGTACAATATAGGCGAATCCCTGTATGACATAATTATACCATATGCTTGGTTCGAGTCCAAGAGTCACACTGCGGCGCTGCGTAAGATAAGCGAATGTTATCCTTTACACATCTACTGTGATAGAGATGGCAGAATAGTTGCTACGCCGCAGCGTCTACATCAAGATTTCTATTATGACACCTGGTCAGATAGCACTAATGTTATTAACAAGTCTCTTACAGTTCGCTGTATACGACGCTACCTAACATAATCAATGTTTCGGTAAAGAACATTGCTGTAGTGCCTAATGAGCAGCTGGCTAGAGATGACACAGTTTTTGCCGCTGGTGTAACACGCATACTGAACTTCAATAAGCCCTACCTGTCAAACATTTCTGTAAATGTAACTTGTGATGCATCCGTTACGTATACATACGAAGTGTACTCATGGGGCATTAAGATAACCTTTGGTGGTACCGGTACCATTCAAGCTATTGAGTGCCGTGGTACAGCACTTGACACAAGTGATACATCTGTTATCACTCAGCGTGATGAAAACAGCGTACATACCAATGGTGCTGTTACGCGTAATATATCCTCAGACTTTATACAGACGTCTGCTCATGCTACTGCGCTTATAAACAGATTGCTTGCGCTGTCTGAGTATGATAAGTATGATGCCACTGTAGAATACCGAGGGGATATTTCTCTGTCCATAAATGATCCCATTATATTACATGATGGTATAGCACCAATAGACAAGTATAATATAAAGCGTCATGAGTTATACTGGAATGGAGCCCTGTCTGGCTCCGCAGACTTGAATACGTAAGGAGTGATGTTATGGCTTGGCAAGTACCTAAGACTGACTGGGCTGCGGCGGATGGCGTTCGTGATACGGACTTAAATAGAATAGAAGGTAATATACTTGAGCTCTACAATACAGCTTTGATACACAATGCTGTAACGGTTTATGTGTCGCCTTCTGGCAATGATTCTACTGGTGATGGTACCAGCGCCCGGCCCTATAAAACTATTACAAAAGCTCTTCAGGCTATTCCGCGTAACTTAAATGGCGATACTGCCACGATTAGTATCGCAGCGGGTACGTATAACGAGAGCCCTGTCATAAAGGGCTTTAACGGTCCACTTAGACTGTCCTTGGCAAGCTCTGTCTCTATAAAGTCGCTCACAGTAGATGGCTGTGTGGTGCTTCATACTGGCTCTATGCTTACCTTGGCCCCTACTTCTACCGGTGCTACCGGGCTTTTAATACAGAATGGTGCCACTTGGGTGAGTCTCGCTGATATAACTGTTTCGGCAGGGGCCAAAGGCATCGCTGTGCAGTACGGCAGTAAGATGTCTGCTTCTGGAATCGTGAATATACATGATACTACCGCTATTGGCCTTGACGTGCGTAGCGCTAGTATGGCAGATATCTATAATATTAAGGGTACTGGAAATGCCTTAGCCATTGCTTCGTCTGGTGGTAGCATCATATCATATACTCTTATGAGTATATCTGGAACTACTCGCACATTTACTACTGATGGTGGACGTATATACAGCGGCGCACAGATTTCAGTAGCCAGCTATTAAAAGGGGGTGAGAGCATGGCAACAGTGACATATAATGGTGCATCGTACGCCTGTGATAAAGCTCTTAAGGGCGCTGATTTCATTCATCTTCTTGATGCAAACGGTAATCTTACCCATGCATTTGATGGCGTGGCAGACTTCACAAAGTTCACAATAAGTGGTGGCTCTTGGACGACACCAGCTGAGGCCGATGATTGCTATTTGGCGACTATCGGAGAGGATGGTCGGATGCAGAAGAGCAGCCATAAGAGTAGTGAAATAGGCGACAAAGCTCCTGCATATACCTATGGCACTACAGACCTTACAGCGGGTACTTCAGAGCTAGCAACGGGACGGCTATACTTTGTTTATGAGTGAGGTGACGCCACATGGCTAAACGAATTTATGTGGGTGTAGCTGACAAAGCTCGCAAAGTTGCTAAAGCCTACGTAGGTGTTAACGGCGTCGCCAGGAAAATAAAGAAGGCCTACATTGGCATAGGTGGTGTAGCGCGGCCGTGCTTCTCGAGTGGCTTTCTTGAGTATTATGGTCAAATTACACCCTTAAGTATGCCCAGAGCACTAAGTGCCGTAGGCAGCGTGCTGGATGATACCTACTGGTTTAAGAGTTCTCGAGCGATAATAGCTGGGGGTCTTGATGCGGCTGCTTCACGTGAGAATATAGATGCTTATGATATATCTTTGACTAGGACCACTAGCACTTTGTCTAGTGCAACTACTGCTAAGGGGGACTCGCAGCAGGGTCGCATGATATATTCGTACCCAGTAGGACAAGACACCTTTGTACATGCCTTAAATGCTGCTATAACTGAGTCGGTGCTAGCGACAATAAAGGATATTGCAATATATTACCCGAGCATAATTTCATTGTTTAATACTACACAAGGATATCCCCAGAATGTAGCGTATGTAGCAGGCGGGTATACCTCGGGTGGATATGGCAGTAAAACTGCACGGGCCATAGGTCCCACAGGCACCGTAGTGGCACTTGATAATATCCATGATACCCAGAGTGGCGTAAACATGATGTCTGCAAAAGCTTCCGATGAAATGGCAATTTTTGCTGGTGGTACTAGCCGGACGGCCTCATATACATGGGCCTTCCCTGATGCATTCTGTACAGCATATAATAATATCACTAGAATTGACCTGGCAGCTTTAAGTGTGGCCAGAAGCCAGGGTATGGGCGCTTCATTATACTCTAAGAGCACTAATGCAAGTTATGCTATAATTGCAGGAGGCTACAGAGGCGCCCCCTCGAGTGGTTCCTGGGAAGCCTCTGATTACAACACAGTTGATGCCTATGACGCCTCTGGTACTAAAGTTGTAGCACCCAGTCTGTCTAAGGCGTGCCGTGGTGGTGCTTCTGTGTCATTTCTATCACGATCCGGTGGTTATACAGATGCCAATACAGCAGGCGTGCTATTTGTAGGAGGCTCCGCCAATATCTGCGAAGGATTCATGGAGGGCCTAACGCATATAATTGCAGATATTATAACGCCCGCTGTACATGGAAACATAGGCGATCACTTAGCGCTTCTATGTGATGATTCTGCGGGTTACATCTTACAACCAGGTGGACGCCATACACAGGACGGCAGTCCCATCTATACTGACACTGTTGATGTTATTCAATTTTATTGATGGAGGTAATAAAATGAGATACGCAATATGGAACAAGCAGGACCCTGTAATCACCCCTATAGGAGAAGTACTCACGGCGGCACAGTGGATAGAGCGATACCCTGTTGCTGGACTCGATTCTATCACAGTCATCTGTGCTGCTGGTGAGATCAATGGAGCCTTCTTCGGAACCCTTGGCCAGCTTGTAGATAACTACACTCACCAGGGTTGTGACTTCTCAGCATGCAAGACTGCTGAGGAGAAACTTGCTGCTATCGAGGCATTTGAGGATGCCCGCAACGCCGCGGCGCAGGAGAGCAGCAATGAAGACCTTACTGCAACAAGCCTTGCAAGCATCGCTGCAAGCTTGGAATATCAGAACATGATGAGTCTGGAGGATGCAACATGAGTTATGAACGAATCAAAGCGCACTACGAGGCCGGCCTTTGGAATATCCAGATGGTACGTAACGCTGTAAGGAAGGGAGTCATAACTGCAGCGCAGTTTGAAGAGATAACTGGAACTGCCTATGGGAACGTATGAGTGGCTTATATGGCTCGCAGGTGGCGCCACGGCGCTGATTGCCATCTACAAGGTAGCCAAGAAGATCGTGGAATGGCTAAGAATTATCCATAAGACTATTGTAGATTTCAATACCAATATAGATAGGCTTATTCGGCACGATAAAGAGCAATACTTCGCAATACTTCGCTTAACTATAGTGAGCAGAGACATGCCGCTGAGTGAGCGCATCGCCGCAGGAAAGGAGTATACCGAGGACGGTGGTAATGGAGACGTAAAGCACCTATATCTAAAATTATTAAAAGAGTGTAATGAGGGTTCTACATGAGCCCTCATTTTATTTGTAACGCGTCCGTGAGGCAAGGTATATAAATATATTCGAAGAGTATTACGGACCCGTATATAACATGTAAAAAGTAGATATATATTATATATTTTATATAAATTGAATTTTTGCCAATTTCAAATAAATAAGCGGATTTATTTTTTAACTTTCCTAACTTTCTTAACAATCTCAACATTCTTAACTTTTTGACGAAAATTTTGTCCCCTCGAGTTTTTGATTTTGAAAAATAAAATTTTACAACTCTATAGATACTCGGGACTCGTGAAATGTCAATAAGTTAAGAATGTTGAGATTGTTGAGAAAGTCAGAAAATCCAATATTCTGAATTAAAACTCGTGAGAGAGGGGGGCTCCCAAAATAGTATTTTAGTATTATAATAATACATGTAAAGAGCACATAGTGCTTAATTTGAATTAGTCGAAGGAGACATAGCTATGAACACTTTTGAAGTCACTTGCCCCCACTGCAACGGTACCTTTGAGGTCGAGATGCCCGAAAAGGTCAAGAAGCCCCGCGGCCAGCTGGCTGGCATCGCTCTCGCTGATATGACCGACGAGCAGCTGAAGCGTGAGATCATCAACGCAAGCTCCGTCCTGTATAAGGCGAAGCAGCGCGGCGCCTCTGAGGAGGTCATCAATGCAAATCAGGCCCGCCTCGACGCTGCAAAGGCTGAGAAGGCAAACCGCGCCCCCGCGGTTGATACTCCTGAGGTTGCAGATGCAGTCTACGCCGAGTAATACATAATCGGCCGTTTTAACGGCCGATTGTTAAATACCTACAATGGTCTGAGACTCCGTGTGATGAGTCCTGATTATATCTAATCTTATGACGACCTTGTAGGTATTTAACAGTCGGCTAGTTCCCCGACTGTGACTCCTTTTATTTGGCGCCGTTGAGGCGGCGCGCCGTCTATGTGGCGCGTAGCAGGATAGTGCAGCGGCCAGCATACTGGGTTCATGACCCTGAGACGTCGGTTCGAATCCGACTCCTGCTCCCATTTATAACATACTGCTGTGGTGCAATCGGTAGACACACCAGATTTAAGCTCTGTAGTTTTCGGGTTCGAATCCCGACAGCAGTACCACACGGCCACCACGCTTAGGAGGCCACCGTACACGATGCACGTGGGTTTAAGGTACGGCTCAAGCAGCCACGAGGTAGAGTGCTCATGCAGGCGTTTTGTTGAGCAAGCAGGCTGTTAAAAATAAACGCGTCCCTGGCAGACGAAAGAACAAGTGCCATATGAATAATGGGGCAATTGGGGACGGTCTGACGATAAAGCTGGGAAGGTCTGACCAACAAATAAGCCCGTAGGGCTTTTCTTTAATATTAAAAGTTTTAGAGGTGACCTACGTCGTGCCAAATAAACTCCGCTTATCTTCACAGGCTATTACAGTTATATATGACGATAATGATACGCGAGAAAAACTGAGTAGGTACTACCCTGTCCATTATAATAGAAAAGGTACCGAGGCGCAGCTATCTGCAAGGCTCATTCCTGAAGTTCTTAAGGACTTCAGGGGCTTGGACGAGTCAAACATCAGCACTGCGCCGCAGCAACTACAGGAGCTCTTTTGGCGCGAGGTTACAGCGCGGCAGCGCATAGATAACTTGATGCAGAATGGTCCTACAGGCAATCCTGTAGTTAACGAGCATCTTACGCTGATGCCTCATCAGCAGCTTGGCCGTGAGATAGCCATGCTGCGCAGTAGATTTGGGTTTTTCTTCGATACAAGAACTGGCAAAACGCCGCTGAGCCTCGCTATCATACGAGACGATGTGGCGCAGCATCCCGACCATAAATGGTTGATAGTTGCACCCTTGATACTTCTCGATAATGCTTGGTTGGCCGATGCCACCCAGTTTGTCCCTGAACTTAAGACAGTTAATTGCCACGGAACTACCAAAGCACAGCGCCTCCGCGCCATGGCACAGACCGCAAATATATACCTGACCAACATTGAGAGCTTTGCTACCTATAAGGAAGAATTTGAAAAGATAAGCTTCCATGGGTGCATTGTAGATGAGTCAAGCTGCATGAAGTCCAATAAGTCACAACAGACTAAGGCCCTTGTAGATATTGCACAACAAATGCAGCGGTTCTATTTATTGTCTGGGCGTCCAAGCCCTAATGGCTTGTGGGAATTATACCCTCAGCTTAAGGCCTTGGATTGGTACAGCGTGCCAAGCTCTTATACTAAGTTCAAAGAGAAGTATTTTGTCAATATTTCTTTCAACAGCAATTTTGAAAAGCTTGAGAACAACCCAGCTACGATAGAGGAACTCAGAGCTATCGTATCAAAGTACGCTATATACGTTGATCAGGCGGATGTTCTTACAATGGCAGGCAGGACCTTCCACACAATTGAATTAGATATGCCTGCTGAGTTAAAGAAAGCTTATAATAAGCTTAGGCGCGAGCTTTATATAGAAGCTTCTGGTAAGCAAATAACAACCACAGGTGCTGGCGCCATGTGCAATAAGCTCCGACAGGTTGCGAGCGGCTTTGTCATAGATAGTGAAGTGGTGAAGACTAATAAATTCTATGATGAAAATAATCAAGAGGTCTACTTATTAAGCACCTACAGGTTTGATGCTCTGTTTGATTTGCTTAAAAAGCTTGACAATGAGCAGGCAATTATCTGGTGCTCTTACCGCTACGAGTTCGAATATATCAAAAAGGTCCTTGGTGATAAATGCTCCATGATTTATGGTGCAGTTAGTGCATCTGATAAGACTAAAGCCATAGAACAATTTAAGTCAGGAAAGGTGCAGTATCTTGTAGCTCATCCGGCTTCTGCAAAGTTTGGTCTTACTCTTACCAATGCGCATTTAGCAGTGTACTTTTCATTAACATTCAGTTATGAGGACTGGAAGCAAAGTTCTGAGCGTATCTATGGTCGCATAGAGTCTCAGCCAGTACACTGCGACTATTATGTATTGCTTGCCTCTGGAGCTATTGATGATAGAATCTACAATGAGGTCCTTACTGGAAAGCACAATACTAATATGTCATTGCTTAATCACTTGAAGGGTGGAGATATTTAGTGTTCACACATTATAAGGAAGTGAACGTGACAAATCTTACGAACGTTTTAGTGCAGGTACCCCGTATCGTTGTGTCGGAGTGGAACCTGCAGGTAAATGATAAATTGGAGGTGGCATACGATGGCGATGTCCTTACAATTAGACCGGCGATACACCGACGAGGCGACGCTGCAGCGCAAAGTAATTGATTGGCTCGAGCCACAGCGCCGCGACGGCATAAAGGTGCTGCGTATCTGCGATAGATATGCGAAGGGTTACTCTGACCTTTTCATTTGCGTACGGGGTATCTTTGTAGTTGCCGAGCTTAAGGATGACACAGGCACAGCGTCGCCGCACCAGCTGCAATTTATCAAAGAGATGCAGGAAGTAGGCGCAATAGGTGGCATTTGTAGAACCTTGCAGGATGTAGCTAACCTTGTAGAAGCAGCCAAAAGGAGGGTTCCATCATGGACCAACTCATAGCTGATAATATGGGGCTGGTTTATCAGCAATTGCATAGGCTTAATCGCATAAATGATGAAGACGCGTATAGCTACGCTATGGAGGGGTTATTCAAAGCTGCCAGCACGTTTGACCCAAATCGAGGTATTCAATTTTCCACTTATGCCACTACGTGCATCTACAATGCACTGATGATGTATATGCGAACAGTTCGAAAAAATAGTCATTTGGTGGTAGTTTCCTATAATGCGCCAATAGATGAGTCGGACGATGACTCTGATGAGTTGTCTGAGTTCATCGCAGCCAGCGAGTCACCTGAGGACACATATGTTAGACAAGAAAAAGTACGCATCATTGTAGATACTGTCGAGCGCTCTATAGCATCAACAGCATCATCAGTGCAGCGACAAATTCTTCAGTTATGGTGGCAGTCTGACTGTACAATGAGTCAGATTGAATTGGCTGAAAAAGTCAATACCTCACAAACAACCGTAAGTCGAACACTTGCAGTGTTTAGACATAAATTAAGACAAGAATTGGAGGAATTTTTGTGAACGACATTGTAGCAGCGATTCAGTCGATTAGTCATGCTACAGGCAATGACAAATTAGTACTGCTTAAGCGGTACGAAAATGTACCTGGTCTTAAGAAGGTTTTGTACTTCATCTACAATCCTTACTGTAGAACAGGCATTTCAAGTGCAAAGCTTTTGAAAGCTTTACAGGGCGCTGGTAGGGTCGACCCAGAAAATGCACCCTCCTGGAGAGAGGCCATTAACTACTTCGAGACACATCAGACCGGCTCAGATGCGGACCTTGCTTATGCCAGGGCCTTTATAAATGCGTGCAGAGTATCTTATGGACAAGATGCGGCACGTTTGGCATGCGCCATAGTAACGCAAGACCTCAAGATAGGCGTGACTGCAACCTCGTTGAATAAAGTGTATGGCAAAGATTTCATACCAAAAACAGGTTGCATGCTCGGCACACTCTATGGTGATATAAATCCTGCCACGGTAAAGTGGCCCTGCATTGTAACAGAGAAACTCGATGGTGTACGTCGAGTACTCGTCAAGGAGAATGGTGTGTGTAGAATCTACAGCCGTTCTGGTCATGAAGACACGGGCCTTGTAGAGATTATGGAAGATGCCAAGTATCTCCCAAACAATTATGTGTATGACGGCGAGCTTTTAGCAGCAGGTACCTTTAAGGACAATATCGCGCAGCGGCAAGCTACAAACTCTATTGCAAATAGCAAGGGCAATAGAACGGGCCTTACCTTCAATGTATTCGATATGATATCCGTAGATGAATTTTATGCTGGAGTGTCCCATGATGATGCTATGCATCGTAAGATACTGTTGGCCGCGACCTTTGCGGATGAGAATCTACAGATGCTCGATGACTTATGGTTCTCCCGTATTCAGGCCTTTAGCATTCATCGTCCTTTGAAAGCCATACGACCTGTGCCTATTCTTGGCCTTGCTTCAAATATTGACGCAGTTACGCCAATAGCTGAAGAGATATGGCGTCGCGGCGGTGAGGGCGTTATGTTAAACGTGGCATCCGGCAAGTATGAGATAAAGCGCTCAAAGCAGCTCCTCAAAATTAAGCACACAGAAGAGGTCGTTTTACCCGTGGTCAACATTCTTGAGGGCTCTGGTAAATATGAGGATTCCATGGGTGCTCTTGTAGTTCAGTATAAGGGCAGCCTTGTAGGTGTAGGGTCTGGCTTTACGGATGATCAGCGTCAAGCTATCTGGGATGAGCCAGATAAGTATATCGGTCGTAAGGTAGAGATAGAGACCTTCGGTGAATCTACAAATGCTCAGGGTTATGTAAGCCTCAATTGTCCCATATTCAAGAGGTTCGTTGGGGAGGTTGAGTGATGCAAAACAGCATAGAAGTCAGTATGAATCTTAGAGGCCGTCCTGCATACTATGCGCCCAACAAGTATGCAGCTATGCGGATCGGCGTCGCCGAGGGCTCTAAGCTTAATGTAGAAGTACTTGGATTATTCCAAGTCGCTGATGGTGACGATATCGGGCCGTACTTTGTTATAGAGCTTGGCGATGGCCGTGTATACTATGCCAATGTTACTGAGATACGGTTTGCGGATGTTGGAGAACGTGTACACTTTGGTTGGAGGAGGTCCAAATGATTCTTATTGCAATTGACGGCGCTTGTCGACGGAATGGACAGCCAGATTGTACATCAGCTGGCGGCGTATTTATTCAGCGTGAAGATACCATGATGCCAACGGTACTCTCCTGCTTTGAGTATAATTCTACAAACCAGCGAGGGGAACTTCTGGCGCTGCTGAAAGCACTGGATTTTATTCATACCACTGATGATGACTGCCTTGTAGTTACAGACTCAGAGTATATCTTCAATGCAATGACAAAGCAGTGGTATATCAATTGGCAGAATAAGGGTTGGGTAACTGCAGCAAATGATCCTGTCAAGAATAAGGACATATGGATGGAGATAGCCCATGCTATGTCAAAGATAGACTCTGAGGTATTATTCTATCACATCAAGGGTCACTGCATACCTTTTGGTAAAGTAACTGCAGAAAACTCTCTGAGAGCGGATCCCTCTGGACAGCTGCTCTTAAGCCAGGTACGTCAAAAGTTCGATGATCTTGCACCTACAAAGCAGAAGGTTTTCCGAGATGCTCAAGAGCTGTCTAAGAAGAATAATGGCTATGAATTACCTTACAGTGTCTTTAAGCAGTTTATAATTGCAAACACTGTAGTAGATGCCGTGGCCACGAAAGTGGTAGAAGCTGCTGACCGTGAAAGATAATATTTACTTCCGCGAAGAAAAGTAGTATAATAAGTATAGAACAAGTGAGAGCTTGTTTAATATAATAGGAGGAATAAAACAAATGAGCGAAGAACTTACTAAAATGGAACAGACTGCGATCGCAAATCAGACCAGCGCCCCGATGGGCTTTGAGGATGAAGACGCCGGTGACGTCATAATCCCTCGTGTAAAGGTCATACAGACCCTCAGCCCTGAGCGCAAGGACAAGATTGCTGAAGAGGGTGACATTATCAACTCTCTTACCAAGGAGAGGCTGAATGGCAAGGTCTTTATACCTGTCTTCAAATTCAACAACAATGTCCGGTGGAAAGATCGCAGCGAAGGCGGCGGGATCAACTGCATTGCGCGTGATGGCAAGGTCGGTACCCGCTCTGATGACACCACCGTGATGTGCGCGGTATGCAGACGTTGCGAGTTCAACAATTCGAAGCAGGGTAAGGAGGCGCTGCCTACCTGCACCAAGTACATCAACTTCTTCGGCTTCTTTGAAGGCGAGCGTATGCCTATCATTCTGAGCTTTTCGAAGACGAGCTACAATGAGGGCAAGAAGCTGTACAGCCTCGCCAAGGTGACCATGCAGAACATGTTCAATTTTGGCTATAAGCTGACTGAGAAGCTGATGTCCAAGGGCGGCAATGAGTGGTATGTACCTGTGATGACGGCCGCTGGCCCGTCTTCGGAAGAAGACCGTGCATTTGCAGCAAGTCTGTTCATGGCATATCGTAATGATCTGCAGAATATGGCTTACGATATGGATGACAACGCACCTGAAGCAGCCGCTCCTGCTGTAGATGTTTCATCTGTAGAATACTAAGCAATAGGGCTTTAAGCCCTATTGCAATAAGGAGGAACCCGGGGAGTGACTTGGCAAGAGTATCGAAACCGCATACTTGCAGAGATAGACAATGAAGCATTCCTATTAAGCGAACTTACCAATATACAGCGCCGTGGCGATGAGATAAAAGCTACTTGTCCATTCGCCGCGGTTAAGCACCAAGATGGTCGAGACGATAATCCGTCCTTTACTGCCAACTTATCCAAGGGCACCTACTACTGTAATTCATGCCATAGTCGTGGTAATGTATACACTCTTTATAAAGAGTTGTATCACTTACAGCCTGAGGAAGCCTGGTTAAAGCTGGGCGATGAGCTTGGCATACCAAGGCCGGATGGGTCAAAGCCAGCAAGACCCGATATAGACCCGGGTCTGGTTACCTACTATCATCAAAAGCTTATGGCTTTAACAGGTCCATTGCGCGATATGTTACGGGATCGCCGTGGCTTGACCAATGAGACCCTTGAATTATTCCAGTTAGGCTGGGATGGCGAGCGTGTTACTATTCCAATATACGACGAATATAACAATCTGGTTAATATACGCAGGTATAAGTGGAACAGCAACGAAGACCAGTATAAAGTTCTTAACTACACTGATGATGTCGGTAACAAATATGGTGAGGTTCGAATCTTCGGCATAGACAGAGTAATAGACAGCAGTGTAGATTACATTGTCTGGAGTGAGGGCGAGCTTGACCGTATAATAACTGAACAGCAGGGCTTTCCATGTGCTTGTGCCACATCTGGCGCTGGTACTTGGAAGCCAGAGTGGACCAAATTATTCAGAAACAAAAAGCGTGTCTATCTGGCGCAGGATAATGATGAGGCAGGACGAAATGCCACGCGTAAGTTATGCGAAAAGCTTTATCGCGTAGTAGAAGTATATATCATTAACTGGCCAGAGAACTTTCCCGCCAAAGGCGACCTTACAGACTTCTTTACTAAGTGTGGTCAGACTGCAGAGGACTTTCAAAAACTTTTGGATAAAGCCTCCCGGTATTCTGACTCTGAGGCTCCTGTAGATGTGGGTGAGGCCATCGACGTACACCTGGCAGCCAGCGCCGATGCAGAGTACTTTGGCAAAAGGCTTCGTGTTCCGGTGATGGTTAGTGGTAAAGACACCACACCATTTATATGCCCTAAGCATGTGAAGGTTAGCTGTGGTGATTCAGCAGATTCTGAGAATAAGCGCTGCGGCACCTGTAGTTTATCTGTAAATGCCGGTGAACTACAACGTACATTCACAGCAATGGACCAAGACGTCATGAAGCTTATCAAGTGTACTGATGAGCGACAGCGACAAGTGCTCTTGACAGCCCTTGGTGTTAATCCAAAGTGTCCTAACTTTAAGCTTGAGATAGATGAGTACATGAACCTTGAGGAGCTTAGACTCATACCAAAAGCTGAAGCCAACTTTGGATTTTCAAAAGAGCACGAGTATGTAGTTCGCACAGGCTACTCTGTAAGCAGCGACCTTATAACCAATAGGCGTTATACAATGAGCGGCTACATGTACTCAGAGCCAAACACACAGTATGCCACCTACGTATTCGATCAGGCGTTGCCTGAGAAAGACTTAATTGGTGACTTTGAGCTTGACGAAGAAGCCATTGAGTATCTCAAGTTATTTAAACAAAAGCCAGGTCAATCCGTGCGAGACAAGTTCGATGAAATTCACAGAGACCTGGAGCGAAATGTTACTTATATATGGGAGCGCCGTCCAGTAGCCTTTGCAGTAGATTTAATCTACCATACTGTGCTTAATTTCTATTTCCAGGAACAGTATGTTAAGCGTGGCTGGGGTGAGCTTCTTATAATAGGTGATTCAGGACAGGCAAAGACGACTATTGTAGAAAGGTTGATGCATCATTACAGACTTGGTGAACTGCATTCAGGCGAGTCATCTAAGAGAACAGGTCTTGTCTATAGTATGCAGCAAACAAATAAACGATGGTTCCTGGTATGGGGAGCATTCCCTCTTAATGACGGAGGACTTCTCACAATTGATGAGTTATCTGGACTTAGTGAAGACGACTTGGCCGTTATGTCGGACGTGCGTAGTTCAGGCATCGCAAAGGCAACTGGTGTTATCACTGCTGAAACTACAAGTCGTACTCGAGTTATCTTCATCAGCAATCCAAGAAATGGTAGACAGCTTAACTCGGAGACTTATGGCGTCAACGCTATTCTCAAACTTATGGGAAAAGCTGAAGACGTTAGAAGACTCGATATTGCAATGTCTGTGGCCAGTGGTGACGTCGACCCCGCTCTCGTTAACAAATCACTCAAGGATATTCCAGAAGTGCCCCACGTCTATACATCAGACGCTTGTAACACAAGGGTATTATGGGCATGGAGTAGGCGACCTGAGGATGTCATCTTCGCGCCTGAAGCAACGGAACTCATCCTTGAAAAAGCCACTGAGATGGGCTCGAAGTACTCATCAAAGGTCCCGGTAGTCGAGGCTGCTGACCAGCGAATAAAGATAGCGCGTCTCAGCGTCGCCGCGGCGGCGTGTGTCTGCTCTACAGATGAATCATTCACCAAGGTCATTGTGAGGCCTGAACATGTAGAATTCGTTGTAGATTTCATGAACGAACTTTATTGCGCCAAGAGCTTTGGCTATGATAAATTGAGTGAGCAAGAGGCTGCTACATCTGATGTATCTGCTGATAATATCAGTAAGCTTCGTAAGGCATTTCTTATACTGCCCATTATGGACTTCAATGATATGGCTAAGATACTCTACCAGTTGCCGTACTTCAGCCGAGCTACTCTTGAGGATTACTCTGGTATGAGCAAGGATGACCTGCGAGCTCTACTTAAGTTTATGACGAATAATCATTTAGTAGAGAAGTTTAAGGGCGACTACCGTCGTTTGCCTCTCGGTACCGAGCTACTTGAGAACCTTGTAGATAAGCCTGTAACCCGCGTAGAGGTTGAAACGGCTCGCAAGGAATTGTATAGTACGGCTGATTACTAAAGAGGTGTATTATGCTATATACCTGCGATCCATATAAAAACACTGAGTGTAGTAAGACACATTGTTATCTTTATGGTTATGAGTGTAACCAAACAATAAAGGAGGAATATGCTATGGAACCTGAAAATGAAATGCGTTATTATCTCAAGCAGATTAAGGGCTGCATGACGCCCGACGAAGACTATGAGCAGGTCTTCGAACCTTCTTACATCGCCACTGCGACAAGGCTTCCCACCGGCGCCATCGAGTTGGCCATCAATACTACGCATATCAAGGAAAAGATCGACTATATCCTTGAGGCTTACGATGATGAGATGCGACTCAAGACCAATCCGGCTATACAGATGCAGAATGTGATGGTGGTCTGATATGGCTTCTGTTACACAGTGTGATGTTTGCAAAAACATTGTCAGGCACAATGAGGCCAAGAATGTACGCATAAATCGATTGACCACTTCTAACGACTTGGGCAGCTTACTTCATGAGGTTGAGCTGTGCCCGGCATGCTACAACAAGATATGTTTACTTTTGATGGTGAGGGTTGAACAATGATAACACAAGAGTTACTTAAGTATCTTCCTAGTGTGACCATAGTATCTACTGTGTCACAGGCAGATGATGAGAAGGAGTGGCTGGCAGTACGTACCAAGGGTATAGGTGGCTCTGATATCGGAGCCATCTGTGGTGTGTCCCCCTTTACGTCTGCACGGCAGGTTTACTTCAATAAGACTGGTCAGTTTGAAGAAGCGCTTAAGCCCGGCGCCGCCGCGGTAGAGCGCATGAAGTGGGGCCATTTGCTCGAGCCCATTGTGGCTGATGAATTTGCTTCACGGACGGGTAAAAAGCTCGTGGAGGTCGGGGCCACCTTTGCCCATAAAGACTTCCCATGGATGCGCGCCAATGTTGACAGGCTCATTGTAGATGATGATGGGAAGCCCTATGGCGTTCTTGAATGCAAAACTACAAGTGAATACAACAATGAGGAGTGGGAATCTGGCGACATACTCCTTTCATATATCTACCAGCTTAACTGGTACCTTCATATTCTCGATCTTGAGTATGGTGCCTTTGCCTGCCTTGTAGGTGGTAATAAGTTCTATTACTATGATGTCTTCAGAAATGATGAACTCATTGGGAACACATTACTGCCTGCGGCGAGGCATTTCTGGTACGAGAATGTGCTGAAGCTCGTCGAGCCTGAACTTCAGGCTACTGACACGGAATATGCCAATACCACGTATGCAAAGGTTGAGAAGAATTCCGAGCTTATCATGGATGGCGATGTTGAGAATGAACTCGCCAGAACCGTTGTGGAGTGCAAGAAGCAGATAAAGGAACTCACAGCTACAATGGAGGAGGCACAGAACCGTCTCAAGGATCGTTTGCAGGAGCATGAGCTTGGCTATACGCAGGACTACACCGTCAAATGGTCTCCGCGTACTCAGACTCGTGTAGATACTGAGATGCTCAAGCGAGACTTTCCTGAAGTGTACGAAAAATGCAAGAAGCCTATCAGCTTCAGAGTAATGCAAATTAAGGGAGGAACAGCATGAAAATAAAGCTGATTGATTTCGGGTACACAACGCCTCCTACTCGAGCTCATGAGAATGATGCAGGAGCAGATGTTTATGCTCCGAAGTTATACATCATACAGCCTCATCAAACTAAGCGGATTCCACTTGGTTTTGGTATCGAGGTGCCAGACGGCTATGCAGCTTATGTGTTTCCGAGAAGTGGCCTCTCAGCAAAGGGCATTGTCTGTGAGTTGCCTCCAATCGACTCAGGCTATCGCGGTGAGATAAATGCGATAGTATCAAATTTGTCTGATGAAGCCTACCAGGTAAACAGTGGTGACAGGATAGGCCAGCTTGTAGTTATGCCTGTGGTTATCGCGGACTTCATCACGCATGATATCAAAGAGAGGGGGACAGGCGCTTTTGCGTCTACAGGTGTATGAACAAAATAGAAGTAGCCGTAATAGGCGACTATGGTGCACCGGGTGCAATGGCGGGCTTTCTTGCCCGCCTCACCCAAAGAGGACATAGCATAAAGAGTATGCAAGACCTGCTTGAGCTTTACAACAAGGACGTATCACCCAAGTTTGTAGAAGCTATTGTGCAGCTTCCCCATGGCACCATCAAGAGATTCACGCCTATCACCATAGCGATTGTTGGAGCGTCGCGGCGCTTCCTCGCCCAGGCAAGAACCAACCAGGTAGGCTTTAACTACGTATCTGCCTCATTGCAGTATAGCGACTACTCCGAGGGTGCTCAGTTTGTAGTTCCCTACAACATTATGAGAGCAACAGTAGAAGGTAAGACTGTTCGTTGTCTTAATGGTGAGGGCACCTATGGCAGAGCTACACCTACACAGATGTATCTGGAGGGGTGCCACCGCGACATGGTAGACTATGCAGAGTTAGCCAAGCTTGTAGGTAATGATGAAGCAGGCTACAAGGCGCCGCAGGGCCTCCGCAATATTCTTATCATGCAAGGTAATCATCAAAGTTGGGACTACTTCATCCGCACAAGAATTTGCAACAGAAATACCACCGAAACTCAGTATGTGACAGCTTTAATCTGGGAGACTCTCCTACAGACAGAAGATGGATGTGAGTTCTTCGGTAGGTCTGGTGCGGATTGTATGTATGGTGCCTGTCGTGAGGGTAAGTTCTGCTGTGAGGATCCTCTGAGGAAATACATTTGGCAAGCACGAGATAGAGGCATATCAGTGCCTCGTGCCATTATCGAAGATAAGTGGCCACTGCTCAATAAATGGTGATTGGAGGTATCTGATATGATACTCATTATAGAAGGACCAGACGGATCTGGTAAGACCTCTCTGGCAAATAAAATCTCCCAGCAAACAGGCTGGCCAATTATTCATCGCACGCAGCCTAAGTCCGATGATGAAAAGAAAGCTATGATGGATAGCTACCTGGAAGTTATTAACTCCGGTAGAAACTGTATCTTTGATCGTAGCTGGTACTCAGAAATGGTATATGGTCCCGTTATGCGAGACACGTCTGTAATAAGCTACGCTCAGATGTTTGCACTCGAGCGCAGACTGGCAAAGCGTGGTGCCATACTAATTCATTGTACAGGACCTTCAGATGTCTTGTGGAAGCGCTGTCAGGCACGCGGTGAAGACTACATTGTAGATAGGCAGACTTATATGCGAATCTACAATGGCTTTGGAGAGCTCATGTATGATGTACCCCACACAATTCCCGTGGTAACTTATGAGTACCGAGAAGGTTAAGGTGTGTCCGAAATGTGGCTGGGTTTATCCAGCCACATCAAAGAATTATACATGCTTTATATGCGGAACACGGTTTACTGAGGGCTACTGTGCTATATGCGGAGAGCACACTACGCATCTTGTTTATGGTAAGTACTGCAGGCCATGCTTCTATTCTAAGTACAAGCATACGGAATGCTCACGGCGAAGTATACAGCGTATGTATGAGCGCTATGATAACATATACACTAACTGGATGGCTAAAGTAAAGAATGCTCCATCACAGACATTGACCGAAGCACAGTGGCTTGAGGCATGCAAGCATTTTAATGGATGCGCTTACTGTGGTTCTGAATCGATCGAGGCTAGATCATACTTTATACCATTCAAAAATGGTGGTCGTTATTGCGCTTGGAATATTGTACCCGCGTGTGGGCGCTGCGCTGCTTCCTCAGAGTCCAAACAGCCCAATCCATTTCGGCGCATGATAAATCAAGTTAGGCGAGGCGCCCTGGAAGAAATAATGAAGTATTTGGAGGTTCAACTTGATGCAGCAATTGCTGGAGCTACAAGGAATCCTGAACAGCACAACAGTGAAACTAATGGGGATAAACCAGACACTGTCTGAGCTAATCAATAATATAACTGGCCCTGACAAAACACCATTGGATAAGATGCTTGCGGGCGTACAGTATACCAAAATGGGTATACTTTTCGCAGACCTCACCGATGATTTAGGCAGGATAGCAGACCTACTGGGAGACTTATATCCAAATGAACAGACTGGCAGTATTTAAGAGATTTGCAGAGGATTTGGCGACGTTATCCAAATGCAACGAGCGCCACGTCGCCGCGGTAATAACCGACAAAGATTTGACACAGGTCTACAGCATAGGCCTGAATGGCGGGCCGAAAGGCCTTGTAGATTGCATGTGTGCCATTGACGGTAAGTATGGTTGTATCCATGCCGAAATCAATGCATTGGTTAAGTGTACTAACACAGATTCTGATAAAGTGATGTTTGTGACGCTTAGCCCATGTAAACAATGCGCCGCCGCGATAATCAATGCACCTGGTGGTTTTTCTGCTGTGTACTATGTAGAACAATGGAAAGACACTACAGGTATCGAATTACTTAAGGCGGCGGGTATTAAGGTGCAGCAACTACCCAGTGACTCTATATAAGCCCGTGATATGCGAGGCTTATAAATATTAACATCATATTACGGACATGTAAGGAGTGAATATAGTGCCCCAGATAACCATTGAAACTACACCCGAAGAGCAGGCGGCTGTATTAAGGGCAATTAAGGCCCTTGAGGGTCAAGTTGTCGCAGTACGAGTCATTGCAGCAGAAGCTGGTTTGCCTCAAACGCGGGCTCGCTACGCGCTCGTAGACCTCCTTGAATCAGGAAAAATAACGCGTGAAGCCACAAAAGCCTTTAATAAGCACTATGTGAGGTACTCATATAAAATCTCATAACTCGTGTATAACCCAAAAACATTTTGTACATTATAAAGGTATCACTTATAAAATTATTTTGGCCTTATACAAGTATTTGTAGCGCGTACGTGAGGTGATATTATTAAAGAAGCATATATACCAGGCTTAAATAATCGATATATAATATATGATAATGGTACAGTTGTAGATACTTATACAAATAGTAAGGTGCCTTTGGTACCTAGCAGCGCTGTCCCAGGCAGGTACTCAATCGTAAGCCTATTTACGCCAGACCTACTACCGAATAGAAGGTCTACAGCATTTAGACGAAAACAGTACAAGGTGCATAGACTTGTAGCTGAATTATTCTTGTCTAACCCGGAAAATAAACCAGAAGTACACCACATAGATAACAACACTCAAAACAATAGTGTAGATAATTTACAGTGGGTTACCTACGCGGAGCATGGTAAAACCCAGGCATACCCAAAGGTTCGTAAAAAGAAACCTTCTTGTGTAACAGAAGCCACTAAGTGCATTGTGCTAACAGCTATAAAGGAGTATGAAGGTATGGAGCTATCTGTTGCAGATATAAGTGACTTTGCTCAGTTACCTTATAGCGCTGTACGATATTCCATTGTGCGCCTAATCGAAGAAGGAAGGCTACGCAAAAATACCTTATACAAAGCCAATAGTAAGTACGCTAGATTTAGCTACACCGTGCTGGACCCGGCATTTTCGTAGTAAGAAACAATTTTTCAAAACCTATTTACTTCCGCTTTCCTATATTATATAATTATAATAGAAAGGAGTGATGAGTCTTGGCTATACAAGCTAAGAAGAAACCTGTGATTCAAAAGGGGCAAGGATATAGCTACAATCCAGCCACTTTTGCACAGGAGCATAGGGTAGCAAACTTCTTTGTAGTTAACTCTGCAGAGGAACTGTTGTCTCGCGTAAATCCATTTGAGTTTAGAGGTCGTCGTTTCATAACGTTCGATACTGAGACACATCCATATTATACACGTAGCCAAGATGTGCCTGAGAGTGTCGTAAGACGCTGGGTTGGCACTGGCAAATCCGCCACACCGCAAGATTTCCCCTTCTGTATATCAATCTGCGATGGAACTAATTGTTTTACATTGTTTGACAATGTGAGAAATGACTTTCAGGAGATGCGTAAGTTGGCTCCGTTGCTTGAAGACCCGAGCATCGAAAAGATTGCGCATAATATCAAGTTCGATATGCACATGCTTGCCAATGCAGGTATGAAGATTGTGGGTAAGATTCATGATACTGTGGTACTTGCGAAGCTTGCTGATGAGAACCGAAAATCTTTTAAGTTACGCGACCTTGTATCACATTATAAGGGCGGTGTTGTAAAGTTCGAATATATGCTGGACAGCTTTAAGCAGCTCAGTAAAATTGCAAGGTACGATATGATACCTCGGGAGCTTTTGTCTGAGTATGCTAATGCTGACGTCTGGAACTGCTATTTGACATTTATCAATGAGTACCCGCGTCTTGAGGCTGATGAACTCGTCGATTTGTACAACAATGAGATGGAGCTTACCATAGTGCTTTATGCCATGGAGCGTTATGGTATGCGTGTAGATGAGACATACGAAGCAGACCTTAAGACTGACCTACAGAAACTGTGCGATGAGGCAGAGCAAGCCATTTATGATGAAGCCGGTTGCATGTTCAATATCAATTCTACCAAACAATTGTATGACGTGCTAATGCGCCTTGGCGTTAATCCAAACCTTATAGGTAGAACAGAAAAAGGCAATCCCAAGCTTGACAAAGATGCTCTTAACAATCTCGCAGAAGTTCATGAAGTTTCTATTGTCCAGAAGATCTTGGAGTTTAGAAAGTATGATAAACTTCTGACGACGTATGCAGAAGGCATTTACAGTCAGCGGGATGCTGAAAACAGAGTTCATGGTTCAATTAACCAGACAGAAGCAACTACAGGTCGTATGTCCATTACAAAGCCTGCGTTGCAGACGCTTCCCAAAAAAGACAAGCGCATACGTCGCGCCTTTATTCCTGATGATAATTGCACGATGTGGTTTATGGACCTCGACCAGGTTGAGTATCGCCTATTTAGTCATTATGCCAAGGCAACGAGTTTGCTGGATGCAATAGCCCATGGCTATGACGTCCATGCGGCCACCGCAGCAACTATCTTCCATAAAGACCTACACGACTTTGTCAAGCTTGTAGAGTCCGGTGATGAGGAAGCTGCAGCTATGCGTCAGAAGGCAAAGACAATAAACTTTGCCCTGATATACGGCGTGGGTATCAGTCATCTTGGAGAGCTGCTTAAGGTGCCCGAAACTGAAGCATCGGCAGTAAGAGCTTCATACTTTGCAAACCTTCCTGAAGCTCGTACGTTCATTGATACCGTACAGCAGGTAGTTAAGATGCGTCACTATGTAAGGAACTTCTATGGAAGGCGTCGCCGCCTCGACCCGGATGACTGCTACAAGGCGCCAAATGCGCTGATACAAGGATGCGCTGCTGATTTCATCAAGCATAAAATTGTAGGTATGTACAAGTACATTATGTACAATCATCTTAAGACGCACATGACAAATATTGTACATGATGAGGTTGTACTTAACTTCAGTAATGATGAAGCTGAGCATATTCCAGTGCTTAGGTGGCTTATGTCTGACTTCTCAACGTTTAGGTGTCCTATCACAGCTGGCGCCGAGTATGGTAATCCAAGCTGGGGTCAGAAAGTTGAAGATAATGACATTGGCTTCAAGGAACCTACAAACAAAGACTATCTCGAGTATGATGTATTCAATGGTGAAGTATTTAATATCTACAGGAGGTAGCTGATGGCTGAAACCAAAATAGAGCGTGTAGGTGATGATGCCTATGAGGTAATTGTTAACGGTCAGCGCGTAATGTCTGACCTAACCATGGAGCAAGTCATAGAGTATTTGCGTACGCCTGAGGAGCATGTACACAATGAACAGAATGTTAATAGTTGAGAACCCCAAGACGTGGGGTGATTATGCCAGAAACTGTAGGGCTCGTAAGGGTCTTACACAAAAAGAACTGGCTAAACTCAGCGGTATACCAAAGAATACCATAGGCAACTTTGAGACTGATAAGCATACACCTAATCTTATGACCTTATTGTGTCTGTCAAAAGTCTTAGGCGTAGGCTTGGATGAATACATTGGCAACAATATGGAGGAGTAAAATGCTTTACAATGCAATATCAAAAGTGTCCCCAAAAGTCTTTGAGATACTGGAGAGAGAGGAGGGGAGGCAGCGCGGCAACATAGAGCTGATTGCCAGTGAGAACTTCTGTAGTCCTGCAGTGCAGGAGGCCATGGGGTCCTGCTTCACAAATAAGTACTGCGAGGGCTATCCTGATGTGGAGCGCCTGGGCAACAGGGGCCGTTACTATGGTGGCTGTCAGTATGCCGACGAACTTGAGACGTACTGCATAAGTCAGTGGCAGAAAGTTTTCCGCACTGACTACCACGTGAATGTACAGCCTCACAGTGGCAGCCAAGCCAATCTTGCGTCATATCAGGCTGTGCTTAAGCCTGGCGATAAGATAATGTCTATGTCGCTTGATGAGGGCGGACATCTTACACATGGCTCAACCGTCAATGCATCTGGTAAGCTCTACCAGATATATCCTTACCATGTAGGTGCTAATGGCTATATCAACTATGATGAAATGCACCACCTCGCCCTTGAGGTCAAGCCCAAGCTTATCTTGGCTGGTGCAAGTGCCTATCCCAGAGAGATTGACTTCGAGCGTTTTGCGGAAGTTGCCTCGGAGGTCGGAGCGCTGCTAATGGTAGATATGGCGCACATTGCAGGCCTTATAGTTGCTGGAGTACATCAGTCGCCCTTTGGCTATGCTGATATAATAACTACAACGACTCATAAGACACTGCGTGGGCCACGTGGAGGTATAATATTCTGCAAGCCTGAACTTGCAAAGAAGATAGACAGTGCAGTATTTCCTGGTACACAGGGTGGCCCGCTGATGCATGTAATTGCTGCTAAAGCTGTATGTGCTGACGAGGCACTTATGCCTGAGTACACTAACTATATACGTAATGTAGTGTACAATTCAAAGGTAATGGCGGCAGAGTTCAAGCGTATGGGCTACGAGGTAGTCACAGGTGGTACTGACAATCATCTGTTCTTGTTGGACTTTTCCAGAACGCATCCTGACCTCACAGGCCTGGATGTCCAGACTATGCTGGATTACTACAAGATAACGCTCAATAAGAACTGTGTGCCTGGTGAGTGGCGTTCGCCTAAGCTCACAAGCGGTGTACGCATCGGCACTGCGCCGATGACTACAAAAGGGTGGAATGCCCAGCAGTTTATAAACTGTGCGCATTACATAGATGAGATAATTTCAGGAGGTAAATAATCATGGCAGAAATGCAGAAAATCTGGGATAACTACAAGGTTATCGGCGAAATCCGCAAGTCGGAAGGTATCAAGTTTGTAGTTGCTGCAGCAACACGGGAAGGCTTCCGCTACATCAACATTCGCGAGTTCTACTTCAGAAAGCGCGATGGCGAATGGAAGCCGGGTCGTGATGGTATTACTATACCGATTAAGGCGCCTCTCAGCAAGGGCACTAAAATAATCGAGCCGGCCAAGCACATGCTGGAGATGCTCGCTGTAGCTGCAGAAGCTGTGGAGAAGCTCGACCTGGCAGATGAGGCCCATGCAGTATACATGGAGAAGAAGGTGAAGAAAGCTTGAAAATAAGGGACCTTGAACTCAACCAGCTGTGTGAGATTGACCTTGTAGTTAAGTCTGCTACTGCCAGAGAAACACGAGCCAAGAAGCCTTATTTGGCCATCGAGTTTTTCGATGGCATAGACACGATAAATGGTAACTACTGGGATTGGTCTACGGGCAATATCCCGCCCGTAAACGCCATTCTTACTGTTAAGGCTCAGGTGTCAGAGTGGCAGGGTATAAAGCAACTTAACGTTAAGTCAATGGCGACGTGTGCTACAAAGGTACTGGCTGACTTTGCCCCGGCGTCTGGTGATGACTTGGCTGCAACATATCAAGCAGCTTACTCGTTGATGTCTGAAGTCACTGATGAGACGCTGCGCTGCCTCGCCCTTGGCATCCTGGAGGACCTCAGGCCTTTATGGCTGACTGTACCTGGCGCGGTGTCTGTACACCATAACTATATGGGTGGCACTCTGATACACTCATACAGTACCGCTAAAATTGCCGGAGCTCTTGCCAAACAGGTACCTGAAGCAAACTATGACCTCTGCCTTGTAGGTGGTATGCTTCACGACCTCGGCAAGTTATTTGCATACACCATTAACGGTGTATCGATCGATATGACAGCAAACGGCAAGCTGTACGAGCATTCTTTCATAGGTGCTGAGTTTGTAGGTAACTATGCGGAATCTCATGTAGATGTGGATATCCCGCATATTTATGCAAAGGTGCGCCTGTTACGCCACATTATTTTGTCACATCATGGCAAACTTGAATATGGCGCAGCTATAACCCCACAGTGCATAGAGGCCTATATCGTTAGTTGTGCAGACGGCATAGATGCCACAACTGAACAAATTAGAGTCGCTGGAAACAAGGCAGGAGACACTATGTGGACTGATAAGATTTATACTCTTAATAATAGGCCACACATAACTCCGTACTACGTACATGAAGCATTCATTCAGGGAGAAGAAACGGTGTAATATCTACACCGTTTCTCGTAAAACTGAATACTTCTACTTTCTATTATGATATAATAATTATAGAAGCTGAAAATACAGCGACTAAGCAAAATAGCCCGGCAACCAGCCGGGCTTATAAAAAGGAGGATGTTCGTGAATGACTGAAAACGATTTGTTCATGAGGCTGTCGGAACTATTGAGGTGCCTGCCATGATATTTTTCTTTGTGTGCGTGTTCATTATAATAAGCGCATGGCTTGGACATGAAGAGCCTGAAAAGTTCGATGCCACCTGGATGGACTACGATAAGTTCATGGAGTGATGACAGCATGATGGATGTATTTGTCACAAAATACCTCAGTGACGAAGACACTGAGACGCAACGTGTCTGTGGCACGTGCGGAAAACTCAAGGATGTAAGTGCTTTCTACAAGGATGGCAAGGATAGCAATGGTAAGACCCGCTATCGCCGTGACTGCAGAGAGTGCTATAAGAAAACAAGAATAGCTGAAAGGAAGTATAAAAAACATGACTGAATGCGCACATTGCCACAGACCTTTGAGAGAGGTCGAAGAGATCCATGCAGTGCTTGGTGAGCTGTTCTGTTCCAAGGAGTGTGCTGTTGAGCACCTTGAATCAGAAATACGCCAGCACGCCCACAGGTTTGCCCTCAGACGGTACCTCGACAATGCAGAAATTGTTGGTACGGATATTTTGAAAGGAGAAGACAATGACCATTGAAAAAATTCTCTCGCGTGAAGCTGACGCGGTAATACTCGACATTGAGCTCGAGCTTCTCAGCGGCAAGGTGCCCGCTACTGGCTATGCACATAGCTACTGCCGTAAACTCAACAGACTCATTGATGCCGGTGAGTGCTGCATCAACCCTACAACATACCGCAAAGTCTATCTGCCTACGCTTGCTAAGCTGGTGCAGAAAGAGTGTGCGCGTAGATGGACAAATATCATAATGAGAGAGCAGACAGTATGAAGAGAGTACGGATGACCTTGACTCATAATGTTCCAGGTTGGAACTTTTGTACATTTGAAGAAGGCGGCTTGTGCAGATTCTGCGATAAGACAAAAAGTGGCCATGTCTGTAGATTATACGATGTGCGCCTTATGTCCGATGGTACTGATATCTACAAGGTAGAGAGCTGCAAGAGAGCCACGGCTGGTTTCGACACTACTGTAGAGGATGTTGTGCCACAAGCCACCCCGTCGGTAGACCCTAAGTTGATTATGGTGGAGGCTATCAAGATGTACAACAAGGCCCTCAATAAGCTTGTGAGTCAGGGTTATCCGAAAGCTCTTGCAGAGAAGCTTGCTATGCAGGCTGTGACAGGAGGTAAGTAATGTTTGCTATTGGCGATAGAGTCATTGTGCTAGATACCTCAAGCAGCTACAGAGGGCTCTATAGGGGTCATCACGGTGCTATAACGTACGTAAGCCAAAGTAGTATTGGCTTACGGCTGGACGCAGTGAAAAACCCAAAAAGTACTTATGGTCGGTTCTATTTTCCTCGAACTGAGATTAGACCTGAAATATGTGATGAAAGGACGCATACAATTATGAAAGAATCTTACACGCCCGTTAAAGTACGGTTTCTCGATGATAGTGCTGCTCGTACATACACCTATGGATGCTACGTGGAGGGCTTGCATATAGGCGACAGAGTTGTCGTACAGTCAGCTCACCATGGGTATGGGATAGCTCAGATAGAGGATATCTCCGAACCAGTGTATGCCGAGCCTCTTCCTCGTGAAGTCGTATGTAGTGTAGACTTTGCCCAGTACTTGCAGCGTAAAGATACTCGTAAGCACGTCGCGGAGCTCTTCAAAGATATGATGGAGCGCTCGAGGCAGCTACAAGAAATCACATTGTTTGAAACGCTTGCCAAGGCGGACCCTAAAATGGCAGAGTTGCTTGCACAGTACAAGGAGGTAACTAATGGGTGAATTTTGGAAATGGCTCAACGGCGAAACCGACGCTCAGAAGGAACGCGCTAAGAGGCTTCAGGCTGAGTTAGACCAGATGACAGAAGTACAAAATGAAATGCGGAAGCCCAAGTGTCCACGATGTGGCAGTCAGAACTTCGTTATATACGGCAAGAAGTTCAGCACAGGTAAAGCCATTGTAGGCGCTACAGTAGGCGCTGCGCTGCTGGGACCCGTCGGTCTTATCGGTGCTGCAGCAGGTAACACAAATAAAGCCGAGTTTATGTGTCTCGACTGTGGAAAGAAGTGGAAGAAATGAAAACATGCAAACAATGTGGAGAAATCAAACCGCCTGAGCAGTTCCGGCAGTACTATGGCGGTAGGAAGGGTTCGTACACAATCTGCAAGGCTTGCGAGAAGATTAACTCTCGTGCCAAGTACCTTGAGAAGAAGCAGGAACTCACTGAGACTGAACGCGTAGAGCTTGATAAAATCTACAAGCTTTATGACGCGCAGGCTGCCTGCGGCTTGCAGCCGCCGCGGCGCAGCGACGGTAGAAGCACAAAGCTCACGGATGACTTAGACGCTATGATAAGCGCCTACGCGTCTCGTGCAAATCAAGTGGCTAGTGTAGATCCGACTCTGGATACCAGTGCCACGCCGCCCGAGCTCCTCAAGTGGCTCAGCGAAAAGCTGACGGCAGACCCCGATTATTATCTGGACGAAGTCTATGAGGCACTCAAGGCCAAATACAGGCCTGTTCTGCGCATCAACCCCGAGACGCTGCTCCCTGAGTATGATGAAACTCATCGAGTAATTCTTGAAAGGATTTTGGACCGCTTCTATGAATACGAGGACTTATCCAATAATTCCTAAGCGCTGGCAGAAGCGCATACTTATCACCGCCCTGTTCGTACTTGTGTGGCTTGTAGGTATGCGCATTGGCTACAAGGTAGCCTTAGAGGCCTTCGAGGCACAGCCAGCAAAAGTGGTATATGTTGAGGTCACGCCAGAGCCTGCAGTGCCTGACTCGACTCTTGTCACGGAGGCTGAGGCAGTCGCAAAGGTGCTTTATGGTATGCGCAATAACTCCAAAGAAGATTTGCGTGGCGTTATCAATGTTCTGGTCAATAGAGCCGAGAGTCCTATGTTTCAAGCCTCACTTATAGAAGTCTGCGAGGCGCCTGATCAGTGGGTTGGCTATTATGACACCAATGTGGTAACTGAAGACCTCTATAATTTGGCTTATGAGACGCTGAAATCCTATCAGGATGGTGGCCACCGCATGCTTGGTAGCGACTTCTTCTGGTTCGATTGGACATCTACGCAGATAACCTTTAGGAATACCTATGATAAAACCGCTGCTACAAAATACTACACGACAGGAGGCTGACCATGACTTATGCAGTGCCAGGGCACTTTCCATTGGTATACGCCATAGGCGACTGTGTGCTTACCCATGAAGGCACGATTGGCATAGTGACTAAGCGCTACAAGCCACACAGACTTGCATCTATGTACATTATCGTCCAGACTGCATCTGGCGAAAATGTCGAGTGCAAAGAGCATCATATCCGAAAAGTTTGGCGAAAGGAAGATTAACTACAAGGACAATAACTATCAAATTCATCAGGAAGCAGAGCGTCTTAGATGCGTCCGAGTTCGAGTACATCTTGGAGCATCTCAACCAGCCATTAGAGCTAGCGGATATCTGGTTCAGACGCGGAGGCGGCATAGCCTTTCTGGCAATACATACCGATGATGACCGTGTGATTACGCTGTTCAGCACCAACGGTATAACATTTGATATAAATGGAGTGGAGGAATTAACATGCACACATACTATTTAAGCCTGACACGTGGCCTTGTAGGTTGCTATGTCAAGTTCATCGCGCCGGATGAGACTACAGTTCGCAAGCATGCCCATGAATACTTTGGGCGCCTCTGGTGCACAGTCTACACCGAGGAGTACTTTGAGCAGCTCATCAAGGCACGCTTCCCCAACACGAAGGTTATCAACCCTGACAAGCCTATCGAGCTCGATGATTGGAGGTGGGAGTAATGGTGTTCGTTCACCATGAGGGCACGGGGCGCACCACTGTTGTGACTACGTGCCCTATCTGTCAGAAAGACTACGAGCTTGAAGTACCTACAGAGGGATTCATCAGATGGCAGCTCGGCGAGGAGTACATTCAGTGTGCACTGCCTGAACTCAGCGCCGAGGACCGCGAGCGCCTGATATCCGGGATATGCCCGGACTGCTGGGATAATTTGTATGACGATGATGACATTTGAAGAGGCCATTGATATTGTCACCACCTATGGCCTTGAATGTCGCGTCTGTATGTACAAGGATGAATGCTGTGGCTCTTCCCGAATCCGCTATGTTTCGCCACATACGCCCTGCGCCACTACTGACTTTAAGGACCTACTCCAGAGGTATCTGACGATACCATTGGCTTCCCGTATAAAGAGAGGAGAACCGTGTGGGTATATGCTTAACAAATAGTCTGCCTATCTGCAGCGATGATTGTCCAATGCTTACATTGGACTATGAAGACCTCTACGCTAACGGCTACGTGGCGCATCGCATTTGGACGTGTGCTAACCGACATTTCTGCAACGAAGTTCTACGGCATCTGACGGGCAAGCTGCGCCCGGCGCTGGAGCACAATGGTGTAGATGTGAATGAGCTCGCTGCTACATTAAAGGAGGTGCTACAGAATGACAAGTAAATGTAGACTGGCCATTTGGGCGGCTCTGTGCTGTATCTACACAACAGTCTGTCTGAAGCATCCCTGCGATGTAGTTATGCTGGCAATAGTAATTTATGTATTTAGGAGGTACAAAGATGAACTTTGAAGAATTCCGCGCCGAGCGCCTCAATGAACTTGAGGCAGAGAATGCAGCGCTTAAGAAACTGTCTCAGCAACTTATGAACCGCTGTGGTCTCTTTACAAAGGGCAGCTTGTGCAGCCACTGCGGTTGCCAGTCCGAATGCAACAGTCCCTTTAAGCCAAAGGAGTGATCGCATGTTTGGCTTGGTAACAAAGAAGCAGCTTCCACAAGTACTGAAGAAGCTTGCAGATAACAATGACTCGGAGAACGCCACCAATCTACTGGATTTCTACTGGCGTTGTGACAATGAGAATGCCATCAACTACATATGTAGCCAACTTAAGATAGACTTTAATGCTTGAGGGGGTGATGCCTTGTGTTTAGCAATCCAGCTTACCCACTTGAGTAGCAAAGAGCCGTAACCTTTTGGTTACGGCTCTTCTTTATTAGTCCGGTTCGCCACTGAGATATATCAGCAGGCGGCGCTGTTGATAGTCAATGTCGTAAGGCAGATTCTTTGGGGTCAACTACACGTTTATAGATGTTATCTATAGTAGCTTGAAAGGCCTCGAGGTCGGCAAGCGACGAAGTCTTAAAGATATGTGCACACCAGTACTTGTAATCTACTAGCAACTTTCTGCAGACTAGACACCTGGATTTGCCGTCACGCACAAAGTATTCACCGCACCAAATACATGGTCTGATACCGTCATATTGCATAGGCATCACTGTATGTCATGGGGCACTTTGTAGCCGGCATCTTTTCTATCCTGGTACTCTGTTATAATTTTTTCAAGCTGTGCTTGACGCTTGGCGGAGTACTCGCGCTTTTGCTGGGATTTATAGGATTGGTACCTAACGTACAATTTACCGCAATCCTCGCATCTATCGCGGTATTTCTTATGCGCTTCGACGCCGCGCCGCCCGCAAAATGCACATCTCTTGAGTTGTTCCATAAACTCACCTCCTATTATTTATTATATGTTGTGAGGCCCTATTATATGGCCATATTTATCAACTTTTTGATTATCTTAACAATCTCAACAATCTTAACTTTTTGGCAAGGCCTTATTAGAAGTATATATATATATATGAGTATACGTGTATATATATATGTTTGAGGGGCCCCCTTAATAAATAATAAGGCCCTCGTCAAAAGGTTGAGATTGTTGAGATTGTTGAGATAATTAAAAAGTTGAGAAAAGTCAAAAAATTGGACAGCTACACTCCGCTATCTACAGACATGTCTGTCCGAAAGGAAAGATACAGAATATTAAAATAATTTGAAATTGGCAAAAATTCAATATACTATT
>ERZ808278.152-NODE-152-length-57677-cov-9.719378_pt1 | contig 57677 bp, 75 predicted proteins | sample MGYA00521239_ERZ808278 | MGnify/ENA primary metagenome ERZ808278 (study PRJEB31516, sample SAMN03275600) | gut metagenome | biome: mammalia-associated habitat; material: feces | host: Papio cynocephalus | place: Kenya | collected 2012-07-17 ... | reverse complement strand
AGAGCAAGTTCCTTGGCGTTTTCTTAACATCTCAACTTTCTTACCCTTCCTAACTTTTTGACGTACTCCCTTGAAACCCCGCCTATAAGGATTTGTTTTTAAGTTTTTCAAAATGAAAATTGAAAACCGAACAAAAGTTGTCAAAAAGTTAAGAAGGTTAAGAATGTTAAGAAAGTTAAAAAATAAGATAATCTGATTGAATATTGATATTTGGGCTTTTTTCTTATTTATATTTATTTCCTTATATATTCCCTATTTTTAGCAATTTTAATCAGTTCTTAATTAGCGTTGTAGTTATTAGCTTTGATTGCTTCACGCTTCGCCACGACGCCGCGACTATAGTTGCTTGTGTAGTTTCCAGCTTGCCAATTAAGTGACGCGCCATGCTCACCCATGTTGTAGGCCATAAGAGCTTTGTGCTCATCGCCATATTTAATAAGAAGTTTAGATATGACGTAGACGCCGGCATTGATGTTGTCGCTAGCATCAAGAAAGTAAGTAGGTCCAAGTAAATCTACTAACCAGGAATGATTACAAGAATTGATTTGCATGATACCATAATCATTTGTAGGACTAACTAGGTTTGCTGTGTAGTTACTTTCTTGCCACATCATAGCAAGTACAAGTTCATAATGTTCAGGAATGCCATACTCTACACATCTGTTGTAAGTGTAAAGCTGTAAGTCTTTACTCAACGGAATGTCGTAGTATGTAGGCTCGGCGGCGCGCACTTCTGTGCCATCTACAAACAATCTTAATTTGTCATTGGATTGCTGCAGCGCGGTGCTGAGTTCCTGATTCCTCGTAGTCAGCTCAGTAACCTGTTGATTAAGCTTGTCAATATCACTTTGAAGAGCTTGTACGCTTTTCTTGTGATATTGATTGAAGGCATATGCTGAACCGACTATAATGCTTGCAGAAACTACAAGGCAAGCTATACGACGCTTCATCAACCTTCGTTGTCTGCGTCGCTTCGCCGCGGCGCTGTATTTGTATTTAGTACTCATCTTTCTGTACCTCCTTTACTTCTTTTATTATAATACATAAGAAAGAAGTTGTAAACGCGTCCGTGGGAAACCGTGGGGGGCCGCCTTTAATATAATTATACAAAAATAACATAGGCATAAATATGAACGCGTAATTTGTTATGAGCACGTTCGTAATAAAGTTTTAATATAAATTATCACCTTATAATTACGAACGTGCAACGCGTTTATATTTTAATAAGAAGAAACCCGGTATTTTCATACCGGGTCTCGTTTTAGTTAGGCCAATACAAGGTCCTTTACGTTGAATGGTGTACAAATGCCATTTTTATCAAGCACTGCACGGTCTCCCTTAAGTTCATCTACAGCGTAAGTTCCTTTATAGACGAAACTTGCAACGCCGCCTCCAGTATAAGTCTTAGCACCAGACTTAACCTTTACTTTACTGCCTGCTTTAATTGTTGCGCCAGAGCTAGACGTGCCAGATGAACCGTGTGTAGTTACGAAGCAGTCAAAACCAGCAGCCTTAAGCTTAGCAGCCTGAGCATTTGCATTCTCTTTCTTAGAGTAGGCCCCTACCTGTACTTTGTACAGTCCATCTGCAACTGCAATACAAGTTTCAAAGCCTGCTTTCTTAACCTTTGCCTCAAGAGCCTGAGCATTGCTCTTATTCTTGAAAGCGCCAGTCTGAACTCTGTAAAGAGTTTTAGAATTAGAGGGCTGCTGTGGCGCTGCATTGCCGAGGCTGGCGTTTACTTTAGAAGCAAGGTCTCCAAGGCGGCTATACAGCCAGTTACCAGGACAAGACTTGTTTGCGAACCAACGATGTACAGTAAGCACTGCCTCGCCGTTCGCCGGCTCGTAAGATAAAGACTTATTCTTATCTGCGAACCAAAGCAGCTTCTTAATATCATTACGCTTACAGATGTCAATGCACAAATCTACAAGCTTGTTATAGACTGTGCTATTCATAGTGTAAGGTTCTGACATGTCAGAAGCACACTCAATGGTGATAGCACGCTGGTCATTGGCGTTGCTTGAACTACACCAGCTACGATTTGCTTCATCAACGATTAAGCATACGCGGCCATCCTTACCAATGCCATAGTTGCAAGATGCCTGTCTGGAGGTGCTTGTAAAGCAACCTCCAATAGACTCAGCAGAGAGCTGACCTACAACACAGTGAGGTGTGATACGGTCAATCTTATGAGTACGCTTACCACTGTGGTTAGGACTCAATACTGTACAATTTACTAAAGAACTGTTTGACATACTTATTCCTCCTTTTCTACTTTTGCTTTGTCATACAGACGAGTATCAATTCTAACAATTCGCTTGTGCATATCATTCATGATGTCATTCATATCATCAAGTTTTCTAAGGACCTCTTTCTGGTCCTTATCGTTAGAAATGATAACTTCATTAAGCTTCAGGTTGTTGTCCGAGAAGCTAGTTACAAGCTCATCAATCTTGACGCAGAGCTTATCTACACTTTTGTTCTGCTGCTTGAACATTGAAATGACAATGACCAGGACAATGAACAGCGCTGCTCCAGGAATACCAAGGTTGAGCCAAGCTTCAGGTGTGATGCCTTCCATACAGGTACCTCCTTTCTGCTTATTTATACAAGTCCCAAACATGCTCAGGTGGCATGTAAGGAAGAGGTATCTTAAAGAAGAAGTCATACTGAATTTTCATGGTATTCAGCGTTGTCTTTGTGATAGGTGCTGCGAGGCGCGTCTGGGCAGATATAGGCCTTATTGCTAATACATAGTAATAATCATAGCTCCCCATAGCTATCGGTAAAGAAGCATGGAATTTAGTTGGATAGCCATACTTATAATCTTCGCTTCTTTGACCGATACGTACTAAGGTACATGAATAGTCCTCTTTTAGTACATCTGACTCGCTAGCGTCTACTTTTAGGTAATAGCCGTTTCTGCATAAGTTTCTATCATCAATCTTTTTAAGAACTTGATATTTTGTGTAGTGCTCGTATGTACACCAAACATCCCAAGGGTTAGGTACATGTAACCATTGCTTAGTGAGTACGTTATACATAGAGTATACTGTGACATAATAAGCTTTATTCTGTTCTAACTCACCTTGACTATTTCTAGCAGGAAAGATATACGAAGAGTCTTTTCCATAATAGGTCACTAGAATACCCACCCAGCCATCGTCATCACAATAAGCTCTGGCTGAAGCTTGGGGCGTACCGTACGCCCCAAGCTTGCTATTGTTACGCAGCTCTACTAACTGTGGGGCGCTAGTAATAAGGTCTTCGTTCCAAGTATCTATAATAGTACCATTTGTATCACGCTTATTAACGGTTAACGTCATAGAGAATGTAGAGGTACCTGCATTTGCATATGAAAACTCGAATGTATAGTAGTGCCCATTAACCTCATAGTTATTGTGAAAGCTTTCATCCGTTTCAGTTTTAAGGTCTTCTATGCCATTGATAGCTTTGATGAAGTTGAGCACTTTATAATACTTGTTATCCTTTACTTGGTATGCGTTGCCCCTTTTATCAAAAGTTAAGTCTGACAATTTATCACGGTTTCCTTCAAATGCTTGAAGAGTAGCGACGAAACGTGGGTCATATCCATCACCATCGTAACCGCTTGGTCCAACAGGCATCCAGTAAATATTCTGAATTTTACCATTGCCAGCTGATGTAGGCCAGTCGTACACAAGATGAATGTGCTTATAACCGTTGTCTTCAATCTTTGAGTAACTTTCAGAAGAGTTATATGTGCCACGATACTTACTAGCACCTGCACCATTTGTATCATTTCTGTTGCATATGCCTACAACATTTCCATGAATGAAATACAAATCTTCTAACTCACCAATGTCACTATCACTTAGCACGATAGATGCAAAATATGGATAAGAGCACCCACCATTAAGCGCATTATCTCCATTAAGAACCTGCGCAATGGAACCATAGGCGCTGCATTCAAGCAACGGTGTAATGGCATTCTCTGTAACAGCCTCTTCTACAACCTTTCCTGATGCGGCATCGCAGAGTTGAATTGTCACACGGTTGTGCGAAGCCTGTACAGGCTTGAGCACTCTCTGCTCGTAGTGCTCACCCGTAACAAAGTTATGATTAGTCTTTATGACCTGTCTCATATTTCTCATTATTCAGTTCCTCCAATCTTCTTAATTTTAATCAGTCCATCTGTTCGCTCAGTGTTGAGCTCAGCGGTTTTATTTCCACCAGCGTTATAAGAACTACCACCGTGTGAGCCAAGTACACCGCCACGGTAACCACCTCCGCCGCCTCCATCACCATCGTCTTTGTTGGAGCCGCCTCCTCCAAAGCCGGCATAAGAGCCATTACCACTACGAGTATAGTAATAAGATGCGGCGTTGCCACCTACAAGGAACGATTTACCACAGTAGGAGCTGTCCCTATACTGTCTGTAACCCCCACCAGAGTAGTCATTGGTTAAGAATGCATCACTGTTACCTTCATCAAGTAATGCATCATCACCAGGCGTGCCAGAGTAAGCAACATCACCACCTCCATTACCTGCACCGGCAACTACTAGTGGCCTTACAGGTATTGTACCAAACAGCATGTCTGTCTGAGTATCATCCTTGATGGCTACTACAGACATACCACCTCCGCCACCTGTTGTGGCATCACCAGATGTCTGAGGGTTATCTGTACCCTTCTGACCAACCAGTAAGTAGAGCTCGTCATTGGCTGCCAGGTCAAACTCACCGCCGATGACAGCGCCAAAGCCTCCCATGCAGTTGGCGTTAGAACCGCCACCTTTACCACCAGCAGCACCGATAGCTACAATCTTATACTTGCCAGTTTCAGGAACAATGTACTTCTGAATACCGTTGGTAATTTCAACAGTCTGCTCATACTGAGCATCCGCGTCAGCTTGCACAGGCTTATCTTTACCCGTGTGACCCAGCGTTGTAAACTTCAAGCTGCTATCTGTTGCAGCCGACACAACTTCGCTAGGCGTACTTTCCTCTGTTGCAGTACATCCAGTAGCATAGAAGTAATACTGCGTATCAGTCGCCAGATTTGTGACAGATACGTTCCTCTCTGTCACCTCTATATAGTCTGTTAAATGTTCTGGGTCAGTACCATAATAAACTCTGTACTTAGCAAAGCCTTCATAGTCTGCATATTTGTCTGGTAAGTTAATAGCTATCCTGACAGATGTTTGTCCAGTGGTCACATCAGAGATACTAAGTACAGGGAGCAGTGGCCTAGCAGAACGAACTTCGGAGAACCAACTTTCCTCGCTAGCTTTGACTCCTGTAAGAGCTACAAAGTACTCTACATTATTCCGTAGATTTTCAAGCACTGCCTGCATCTCCTCGGTGTTACTAAACAGTTGCAAGCTATCCTCAGACGTACCAAGGTATACATTGTAAGAGTCATACGCAGCACCTACAATTTGCCACTGAAGAGTAATCTTACTGATGTCTGCTTCACACAGCAAGAAGCGAGGAACAGGTGTTGTAGGTACTGTGCTAAGTACATTGGACTTTTCGCTTTCTCTACCGTAACCGAGTGTAGCAGCGGCGAAGTAATACTTCGTTCTATTGTCTAAGTCAGGTATCTCGCAGAATGTTGCACCAGCATCTGACTGCACTGACTGGCCAAAATCTACACTGTTTCCGTAGTATACCTTTACAGCTCTCGGTTGACCAGCAGGTGGTTGCCAGTGTACTCTAGCCCTACTATCTTCTGCAATAGCAAAGGTAAGCAGTGGAGCATTGAGTGGAAGATTAGACTCATCCGTGCTGTAATAAACTACAAAGCTGTTTAGAGTGAAGGACGTTTGCTGAATGGACGAAACCATATAAACTGCTATGGTAAGTTTACTAGTGCCGCCACGTTCAAAGAGCTTCTTGAATGTATCACTATTTAGCGTAGCCAGCTGAATAAGGCTTATACCCTTTTGACTCATAGCAGACACAGTAAGCTCAATAGGCTGCCATTCTTTATTTTCGTCTACTGTAAACCAGTTAGAACCATCTATACTGAAAGCAACCTTCATGTTAGGTGTACCGGATACGTTAGCTTCTACGCAGTTTATCAGTGGTTCATAGTTCTCAGTAGGATAAAGCGCATCATACGTGACAATGCCTTCGCCTACACCGTTTTCAAAAGTAAGACCAGTGCTGGTAAGAGACAGATTGCCTGTAATGTGTATTGCATCTGCCTTTGAAGAATTGTATGTCCAGTACTCAGTAGCTCCAAACGCTTTGACATCTGCAATAGGAATATCTGCAGTATAACCAAGCTCTTCAATGTCTACGCCTGGGTAAGTATATCTCTCAATATTATCAATGTTGGTATAACCACTAGTGGTAACTTCACAAGTCGTACTACACTGGATAAGACCAAGCTTAAGAGTAGGATAATCTTCATAAGTTTCAGATACTTCAGCATGAGGGTATTCACCACCCTGGCCATTAAGAATACCACGACCTTCGCAGGTGTATCTTACGGCCTTTGCTTGAATGGATGCCCTAAGCTTTCCATCAATCGGTAAGGATGCAGCAAGATTTACCCTACCTGATGCGGTACCTGATAATTCACCACTTATATCTTCAGAGGTACTTGTCTTACCCGTGAATGTTCCACTAACTGGAAGTGATACAGAACCGGATACATTAAGACTCGGAGCACTATCATATGCTTCAAGTCTGACAGTTACTGATACTAGGTGAGCGGCTGCCTGTACCTGTAAGAAAGAATGCGGAATACCTACAAAGCCCGGCCCCTCCTGAGCCTGTAGAACTATAGGAGCATACGGCTCTGGTGAACCGTCTACTTTAATAGTTACAATCATTCTACACGAAGTCTCAACTACATAGCTGAAAAGTAAATGACAAGAAAGGTTACCAGCTTCACCCATTGCAAAAGGTAAGTTTACAATTTCAGTTTCACTAGTACCGATTGTAATTGCATTCTCATTAAATGTAGACAAAAACTGTGGCAGCAAAGACTCAAGGGTATTAAGCGTATTTTTATCAACGTCTGAGCTAGGATACAATTTCCATTCTAAGATTTCCACATACTCTTCAGTATTAAACTGAAAGATTAGTGTATCAAAGTCTGCGACATTAGTAATGAGCTCCGCCTGCATAAAGTAGGAAGTAGACGTTTTGCTTGTTACTTGGAAAGGTGCTGTAAAAACTTGGTATTTCTTATCTTTGTCCTTAATCAGTAACTTTGCAAAAGCAGCGGGTGAAAACTCATCGAACTCACCTGTAAATTTAACCGTTACCTTAAAGGCCTTAGGAGTGAACTGAACTTGGTCATGCGTTAGAGTTGTAGAAGCTGTTCCATTTGCTTCAAGCTTAATCAAGTCTTTAGTCATGGTAGCTTTACTTAAGGTCCAGGACTTAGGGTCCACAGGAAGGACATTAGCTAAATATTCCATTATCTGTTCACCTCCAATATCTCTGAATTAAGTAGCGTTATTTCACATGACAGAGAACCTACATAGTTGTACTTTATTCTCTGCAGTATACCTGTAAAGTCAAGATTGTAGTTAGCACTCTGCACGCGTATCTTATCGCCTATGCTAAGCAATGGGTTTCCTCTAACCTGTAAAGTTAAAGTAGGCATATCACTATTAACAAATGCTTCAAGCATTGCCTTGTACTGTTTTGCATAGTCTGTAGTCTGAACATACCTGTTCGTAACTTTTAGAACATTCGAAGCATTATCTGTGAGGATAGACTGCACAAAGTCAACAGCTATACCATACACAGCAAGGTCAGAAGTAGTTTGTGTGCTTTCATTTCTGGTTACAAGGGTTATATCCCATGGTGAATTGACATAATCTACAATGGTAACCTCCTTATTCTCAGTAAGAGCATACACATTTGTAACAGTCTTAGCAGGACCTTTGCTAAATGCAACCTTGTTATGTGTAAATACACCAGCAGGCACATTTGCTTCTTTAATTTGTAATAGCTGTATTGCTTCTGTTAGCTGTGGCAAAACGTATGTAAGCTCAACGCCTCCATACGTCTTAATGATAGACTGCTTTGCATCTACACTTATAATCTGGTCACCGTCTGTAATGGTAGCTCTTAAGGGTTTACTGCCATCAAGAGGCTCAATGATAATATCTCCACTCTTATTACAGAGACAATAGGCTATTGCACCTTGAAGCATCTCCTGTAGATATTCTTTCTGTTCGCCCTCTGTAAATGTATACAGAAGTCTAGCGTTTAGCTCATGTGACACTGTGACAGCATATCCCAGTGCATCGAACACTTCCTGAAAGAACTCCTCCTGAGTCTTATTAAGACCTACAGGAATTACAGGAGCAGGCTCTAAGAATACTTGCTGTAATTTATCATCCGCTGTAATAGAAGCGGCGGCGCCCGTTACAGTGGCATTCCAGTCTGAAACGTAGTATATGCCCATCTTTATCCAATTGACATCTTCAGTCTCATCATCAAGGTCTGGCTTCATATAGGGTATGATTGGAACATTTGTTTTTATCTTACCATAATAAGGACTTTCAGGATTGGTTGGACTGAATATACCACTATCGTTATATAGGCTAAACGCAAGCTCGTTAGCTGAGATAGCTCCAAGCGGATTATTGTCTTCAGCACCTGCTTCCTCAAGAAGCTCAGCATCTATCAGGTAGTCGCTCCTAGTAACTGTCAATGGTTCATTCTGTAAGCCATCAAAGAAGATGTCAAGCTTTAGCAGAATGCATCTACTATGCGCATTGAAATCTTCGTCTGTAGCATCACGTACGATTGTATCTGCCATGTGGCACCTCCTTTACTGTTCGATTAGGTTGAAAGTTACGTTCTTCCAAACCCAGTTTGTAGTCTTGCCTGCTTTATGCAATTCAGTTGGTATAGAACCTACATACACAGTAGCAGACTTATCCTTGCCATTCTCCTTATACGCAAGGGGAAAGAATAACGATTTTGTTTCCCAAACTGCTTCTAGGATGTTATCTAGGTCATCACCAGAAATAGCATCGTAAGTAAAGTAGAATTTTCGCTTTTTAGCAATTAAGTCGCCAACCATTTTAGCATCTGCAAGACGCTCCATATTGGTAACATTATATCTTTCTATTTTGAACGAGGAGGGGTTCTTAATAGCCCTCCCGTTCACAGTGAAATTACTAGCCATTATTAACCCCTCCTCTTATTCTCTTGAAGCTGGATAACTTGCATTTTACGGTTAAGCTCTTTCAGGCTCCTTTCATCTGCAATTAGCGTTCCAACGTATAGCGGCTGTAACTGTCCCTGATTGCCAGAGATATTAGCTACAATAGGCATTAAGCTAGCTGTGATACCATTAGCAACGGCATCTACAAACGGCTGCATTGCTCCGGCATTCTCAAGAGGAATAACCGCTTCTGCTTTATTACCTTCAGCGAACCTTGCAATGTGTTCTCTGTTGAAAACACCACCAGCAGCGTGACCTGCCTTAGGACTGCTGCTGTTATTGCTTGTGTAGCTTGTATCAGTGCTCTTAGCTTTATCATTGAGGCCAAAGAACTCTCTAAGCTTGGTAATACCATCATTTATCCAACCAAAGAATTTGCCGAACACGTTATTCCACAGGTCGGAAATCCAACCTGTAAAGGCGTGGTAGATGTTACTTATACCATTCTTTACTGTGGTATACATGCTGCCAATCTTTTCTTTCATGGTACCATACATATTACCAAAGAAAGTCTTTACAGAATTGTAAGAGTCAGATACCTTCGTCTTAATGGATGTGTAGATGTCTCCAAAGTAAGACTTAACAGAGCTATATGCTCCAGAAATCTTTTCTTTTATTACGTTCCAAATATTTTGGAACCAAGTAGAAACAGCCGTCCAAGCTTCCTTTACCTTGCCTGTGATAGTCGTAAGAATATCACCAAAGAACTTAGTAACAGTTTGCCATGCACCAGAAAGCTTTTCTGAAATAGTGGTCCATATACTCTGGAACCAGGTAGAAACTGCTGTCCAAGCTGCTGTTACTTTTTCTGTTATGGTAGTAAGAATACTCTGGAACCAGGTAGAAACTGCCGTCCAAGCTTCAGAGCATACTCTACCAATCTCCTCTGCAATAGGCGAGAACCATTGAACGATAGCGTTCCATATATCAGTTACAACTTTAACAATCAAGTCCTTAATGAACCCAAAGATATTAGAGATAGTAGTCCATATAGCCGTGCACACAGTAGATACTGCAGTAGAAATATCATTCCATACTGTTGTAATAGCTGTCCAAATGTCACCCATCACAGTTCCGATAGCTGTAACAATATCGTTCCATACTGTTGTAATAGCTGTCCATATATCAGACATAAACGTTCCGATAGCAGTGACAAGGTCACTAAAGACCGTTGTAATACCTGCCCATAAGTCAGAAGCAAATGTTGCAACACCTGTAGCTACATCAGTAAAGAACTGTCCAATCGGTGCAAACCATTGGGACACGCTTGTAGATATAGACGTCCAGATGCTACTAAGAGTACTTGTAATGCCTCCAACTACTCCGGATAAAGTTTGCTGTACACCAGAGAAAAATCCGGCAATGCTCTTACCCGCTTCGCTGAACTTTTGGCCTAAGCCGGAGAAAAAGCTTGCAATGCTCTCTCCAGCACTTACAAACCATTCTTTTATAGGTTCCCAATGCTCTACTATCAGTCCTATTAGTCCTCCAAGAACTGCACCAACTACAGCGCCGAGCGCTGCACCAAGAGGTCCTCCAATAGAGCCACAAATAGTACCTATTAAAGCTCCTATAGGCAGACCAGCTGTACCACCTATGATGGAGCCCTTAAGAGTAGTACTCAAGTAAGACCAGAAGTCACCTACAATAGTGCCCGCAAGCTGTCCTAGAGCTCCACCTACGATAGAACCGATAGGTCCTACAAGGATGAGTCCTGTGATAGAACCGATTATATTGCCTATAGACTGACCTACTGAGCCATTCTTTATATCCTGGTCTGTTAAATCAAACTCTGTCTTAAGCCAGGCAGATAAGGCATTAGAGAGTAAGCCAACGCCTAGGCTAACAATAGCGCCGATAACACCTGTCTTTAAGCAATCTTTTAGACTGCTGCCAGCAGCATGTGCAAATCCTGAAAAGACATACTCGCCTGCACTATTGAGAGTTTCTACAACAGTGCTACCCATAATGTACTTAGCTATTGCTGCAAAGAAGCCTGAAAAGGCTGCACCAGCTAAAGACACGTATTGCTGAACGTCTGTGACGCCAAGCGCTTGTGCAATCAGCCCCCAAATACCACCTGCTAGTGTTCCAATAATGGCTCCAATTTTTGCTCCAGCAGGACCTCCAAGGATGCCCCCTAGAATAGCTCCAAGTGCAGTGCCTATGCCCATTGTAATAGCCGCTTTCTTTTTCTCTTCAGGACCAAGACCAAGCTTATCAGCTATAGCGTTCCAGAGCAGCCCAGCAATAGCTCCTGCAACGGCTCCTATCTTTGCTCCAAGAGGACCCCCTATAAGACCTCCAAGAATGGCTCCAAGGATAGCTCCAAGGCCTGCTGCAGCAAACTTGTCTTTAAGAGCCTTTGTCATTTTTGTCACAAAGTTATCTGCAAAGCCTTCAAAGCTTGGTACTTCAGGAATAAATGTACTAGCATCTATACCAGACATATCTGGGATGTTAAAGTCCAGACCTGAGTCAACGCCTTTATTAGTACCCTCATCAGGCTGATTAAGCTTAAATACTTCGTCGAATGAAAGTAAGCCCTTGGCTGCCTTAGTAGCTTTACCAGTAGAGTCTGCTAAGTCATCCATATTGTCTTTAGTGGTATCAAGAGCTTCATTAAACTTGTTCAAGTCATTAGCTCTTTCCTTCTGTGATGGTAACAGTATCTTATCAGGGTCCATACCATTGATAGCTGTTACCTTTTTGAACATGCCACTGATTGCATTGCTTAACTTTCCAAAGCCACCGGAGAGACCTACAACCAATCCTGTAAGAGCAATAAGCAATGACCAGAACGGATGTGCAGAGACGAAGGTAAGCATTGCGGCTAAACCTACAAGCGCCTTGGCTATTAAGGTAATAACTCCAGCAACAACAGATGTAGCCAGTGCTTTAACCTTAAAGACTACCCACATCGCCGCGGCAGCTGCAAGGACACTAGTAAGGATTTTCATAGCCGTTGCATTATGCGTGATAGCGGATATTAGCACAGACAGTACATTAAGCACCGTTGTAAGAATAGGCGCAAAAGCGTTAAATACTCTGATTAGTGCCTCAAGTACTGGCCTCAGTAAGCCACCAAGGGCAGCTGCTACTCTAACAACGGCCTGGAACAGATTACCAAGGTTAGCTACGAACATTCTCAGCGTTTCATGCAGTTCAGGCGGGAAGAGCGCTTCAAACACACCTCCAACACCTTTCAGTTCGAAGATTTCTCGCATCTTATACAAGAACTCTCCAAGAGCATTTAAGGCAGACTTAAGCCATACCGTTAAAGGCTCAAATACGCCAGCGAAGAGCATGCTGGCATTATCTTTGATATTACTGATGATACCTTTAAGCGTTTTAGAAGAAGCATCTACAACGCCTCCAAAACGTTCCGTCATACCATCTACAAGAGCATTGATTGCAGTACTTGCTGGGATGTTAAGCTTACCAATTTCAGATAGCTGTTTTTGAGTAAGTCCTAACTTTTCCTGTAAGATTTCATAGGCAGGAATACCTGCTTCAGCTAACTGCCTCATTTCCTCGTTCATCAATTTACCTTTAGTGTAAATCTGACCGAGAGCTCTTGAAACGGACTCAATTGTTTGTGAATTACCCTGCATAGATGAAGCAGCAAGAACACCATTCATTACATACATGACGTTCTTGTACTGAATACCATATGCTAATAGTCGCTTAGCCGCAGCTTCAGACTCTTGGAAAGAGAACGGCGTTTTAGCCGCAAAGTCCTTAAGTACATTGATGAATTCGTCAGCTAAGGCAGTGTCACCAAATAAGTTAGAGTAAGCAATCTTTGCATACTCAAGTTCCTGGCTAAATTCCCAGACTGCATCAGTAGCACTTCTAATAGCATTCAATCCTCCGTAGAACACTTTAGAAATCATAATACCTTGAACAATACGAGCTACATCTTTGAACTCAAACTTAGACTTCTTAGCAGGCTCTACCATGCCTCCGTTAATCTGACCTCTAAGGTTGGCAGAAAACTGGTTTGCTAAGCTAGAAGCTCTTCGCATGTTGCTTGCAAAGTTTTGGATATTAAGATTTAAGTTTGCAGTCAAATTTGCAAAGCTAGCCATTGTAACACCTCCTTACTACCAACCAGGAATTTGGTCTATATAACCAATTTGGTCAGTTGAATTTCCTTGTAATTTTCCACCATGCAGCCTCTGCTGCACATCATGATGAACGTCTAGCTGCGACTTAAATTTTCTAGGCGTCATACACATTATTTCTTCGTCAGTATAGCGTAGCCAAACTCTCCCAACATATAAAATATAGGGCCAATCCCAGTCATCGGAACTGAACGGATTGGCCCCATTTTTACCGCTGGGACTTAGGCGTTTGGGTCCTGTGCACCGTCCAGCTTAGGCTCTGTATTTTCAGGGAGCTTCTCAGCCTCAGGCATGTCTGCATCAAATGCATCACCAAGAGACGCCATAAGTTCCTGCATATACTGAATATCAATAAGATTACCGACTTGCTGTTCTGTAAGGTCAGGGTCTTCATGAATAAGACCTGCCCAGAGGATGCAACGAACGGCTTTGATACTGTTGTTGTCAAGCTGCTTAAAAGCTTCTTCAACAGAACCGTATCGGTCCTCAAGTTCAGCCATAGCATTGAGCGTAAATTTAATTGTACGCTCAACGCCGTCTGTAAGGGTAATCTTAACAGCTTTAGATTTTACATCCTTTACGTTAGCCATTAGGATACCTCCAATCATTTAACGGAATTGTTTACTCAGCAGCTTTAATCTCACCCTCAACAAGAGTGTGAGCTGTGAACTTAACAACTTCATTTGCAGAAGTCAGTTCATACACTGCTACGTTCTTACCGGCTGTAACGCCTGTAATATTGTTACCAGACACATAAGTAGTAGCACCTGAAACAACGGCACCTACATTAGGCGTTTCCTGCTTGTTATCTGCTACCGCGTATGCAAAGTGGTTGCCTACACCAGCTTCGCCAGTAATAGTAGCTTTAGTAGCTCCTGTAACAGAGCCTGCACTAAATGCAACCGTAAGGGCTGGAGCAGGCTCTCCAGCCTGTTCAGCAACTGTGATGCTATCAAAGTTAGCTTTGATAGTAGCTACCAATGCTCCTCGAGAAAGGTTCTGGGAAACGTCTGATACGTTCTCGATAACTTTGTCATCTACCATAACCTTTACAACTTTGCCAGAAGCATCAGTGGTAATGTTTAATGCACTCATTCGTTATCCCTCCTTAACTCGGCATCTTAACAGCATCAAACCAAGAAGACATAGCAGCTTCGCTTGCTCCAGAGTTATCACCGTCAAGTTCATACTTCCACATACGAACTTTCTTACTGCCAACAGTAACTGGGTAATTCAGTTTAACGAACTGACCCTTAATAGTATCAGCCTGGAAGTTAATACTGTCACCCTTAGTTTCATTCTGGTCCTCAGGGTCAGTGAACTTTCCTTTGTACAGCCAGACGTAGCGATAGTTACCATTAGACTTCAGAGACCTGAAGCCGATAGCAACAAAAGGCGGAACGTCAGAGTCGCCATACACAAGGCCACCGTCACCATCAATGGTATGACCAAGAAGGTCTGCTTTATTTTCTGTGGTAAGCTCGTTTTTCTTAATTTCCACTTCAATCTTACCAAGCGTTGTAGCAGTCTCCATAGGACCATCGTCAGCAAACAAGGTTTCCTGTGAAGCATTCGGGTTAATGTTAACAGACATTACACCAGGTGCTGACTTAGGTTTGTCATACACAGGAGCAGTCTTAGCGGTATCTTCTGTAGTCTGAAGAGCATACACAAGATTATCGCAACCAATTCTTGTAGCCATGTTTCATTCCTCCTATTCAATAGTTGTTGTTACTCCAATATTGAAGCCATACGTCACTCTATCATTGTTGTCCTGACCGATTTTGAACGGCGGCTGTCTACGATGAACTTGCCCCCATCGGTCTGGAGTAAACTGCACAATCAGATTATCTGACGTAAGCAATTTATAAATATCCAAAGCTTTCTGCCTTGCAACATCGGCATCCTTATCTCGAACAGTAACCTGTACAGACCTGTTAACATTCGGGTCATAGGATACTGCCGGGTCGCCCTTATACTCATGTAGAGCTACCAGGGAGTCAGGCGCTTCTGGTGTAAAGTCTCTAAAGGCATCTACACCATCACCCTGAACAATCTTGTTGTCCGCAAGGAACGTCACGATGTCTAATAGTAATGGATTTGCCATAATGCGCCTCCTCTCTTAATCGCTCATACCTGCCAAAGACTCCTGAGCGTATGTAAATACGGTTCTAGGAAAGTTCTCTTTGGCATATTCTCGCACAGGGTCTTCCAAGAACTTAGCCTTACCAGTAGGATGATAAACTGATAAGTCTTCATGCACCTTCACCATGTAAGATGAAGCCCTGCGACCTGTCTTTGGATTGACAGGGTCTCCGTTTCCACCGTAACCTACAATTGCTTCATATGCCCAAGTCGATGCAGCTGTATCTGTACGTCTAGACACTTCATAGAATGCACTCATAAGTAAGGTGTAGGTATCTTTCGGTACTTCAGCCATACTGTTACCAAGAATTTCTTCACAGGCAGCTGTTGTAGCTTTCTTAGTACCTTTGCCTAAGTTTCTAATAGCAGCTTCGCACTGCGCTTCGAAGTGACTTAGACTACCTTTGTCAAAATCAAAGCTAAACGTACCCTTCATTACAGATACACCACCTTGATGTCAGGCTTACCATTTCTATAGAATGTTCCGATACTTTTGATGCTCTTTTCAGAGCCTTCAAAAATTATGCAATCGAGCTCAGAAACGGCTACTGAACCATCCACATAAAGTTGCTTGTTAGAAACAACCTCAGTACCTGTATTGTCAGTTACCGTTGTTACTTTACCTTCAGCATAACACTGTTCGTCGACGGGGTCTCCGTACAGTTTCGTACCTGTGCCGCTTCGCCTGATAAACGGCTTTATTTGTACTGGAAGGTTCATCCATGCTTTAAGACTCTTATACACGGTAGTCACCCCCTCTAGGAGACGGATAAGGAGGATTATTCTGCATTCCTTTTCTGAATACCTTAGGGTATGCATACTTAGGAAGTGATAGTCCAGCAGATGTACACTTAGCTTTGTAGCTATCTGCTTGTTCCTTAAAGTACTTAAGTCTTTCTGTAGGGTCTTCCGATTGTGGACCAAGACTTCTCTTAATGTCCCTTGCAAAGATTGTTGCAGCTCTGCTAAACAGTTGGTATAATACCTGGTTCTTATTAGGACCGTAGGTATCAATGATGTACTGAATTTCTTCGTCCTGCATAATAGGCTCAGACTCGTTGGTATCTCCGATTAAGAATCTACACTCATCAACCTGACTGTTAGCAGGATTTCCAGAATATGTCCAAGACATCAAATCACCTCCTACTTAGTTACTGCAGCAACTACTTTCTTTACCTCGGTAGGCTTAGCTGCCACCGGAGTGGTCACTTTAGGTTGAGCAGCCATCTTCTGTTCAGCTACGGGCTGTTTAAGCGGTGGAAGGTCAATGCCGTATCTCTGCTTAAAGAAATCAGCATACTTATCAAAGTTATGCTCGTTAACTTCAACAATGTGACCCTCTAAGAGTCTATGTCTGAATCTTTTAATGCCTGCCGGCTCAACAATAGAACCGGCAGGTACCATACCCGAAGCATCCCTAAAAGCACGCTTAACTACAAACATTAGTCAACAATGTCCTTGAAGAACGTACCAAGGTCTGCACAGATTTTCTTTGCGTCAAAGGCAATCTCACCTTCAATACGTTCAGTGCCAAGGCCGAGCATATCCATAGGCAGTCTAACAATACGGTTACCATATGCACCAGAACCCTCAAGGCCGGTCCATGCAAAGATATAACCAGCGGAAGGCTTCTTAAGGGCCGGACGAGGATTGCTATAGCACAGCAATGCATGCTTACCCATGATGAAGCCAACATTGTCTGCCGCACCCTTAGCTGCAGAGTTGACCACAGACCAAGCGACATACACATGCTCAACTTCAAACAGAGTAGCGAGCAAGTCTGCTGTGACAATACCCTTCTGAGTATACTTAATACGGTCAAGAATATCGAAGTGGTTCTTAAGGGCATTGAAGGCAAACGGAGAAAGCACGAGAGTATTAGGCTTGTAGCCAGTCTCAGACGCCATCTGAACACCTGCCTCAGTGATGTCCTTAATAGGATTAGATGTATCCTTATTCCACTTGATAGCCTGGTTAGTAGACGGAGTAGCATCTACACCAGAAATCTCACGACCCCAGACGCCTGCCTTAAAGAACTTAGTAGCCCATTCCATCTCGCGACGGATAAGCATCTTCTGGGATACAAAATCAGTTGCATCAGTGTCAGCATCAAGCGGCTCGTCATAGTTTGCACGCTCCTCAGGAGTAACATCCTTATGGAATGCATGCTTACGGCAGTAGTACGGGTCACTTGCTTCAACACCGTAATCACCACCGGCAGACTCACTTGCTGCGCCACGTACCTGGGCTTCATCGCGCATGAAGTCACCTTTGTTGTAGATGTAGAAAACATCTGACTGTCTCTTAACAGGGACAATCGGGAAAACTTTGTCTGCAATGAAAGCAGACGCATCCTGCATGTAAGCAACGGACGTATTGGTTAATGCTCTATCAATATGAGCGTTCTGCATAGTAGGCATTATTTTGCATCTCCTTTCAATTAGTTAATCTTGACTGCTGCAAGGCCACCTGCAACAGCAGAAGTGATTACAATACCAGCAACTACAGTGCCAGTATCAGTTACTTTGCCATCAGCGTCAGCGTAAGCAATCTTACCTGCGGTAACGGCCTTAGCTGCTTCAACCATCACAATACCGTCTGCAATTTCCAGAACCTGACCAGCAGAGGTCTTGTTCATAGACGCACCGATAATGTTAGAGTCTGCAACAGCCTGAATGCCATTGCTGTTAGCATCAACAGCAACGAAACGATGTCTCTCTACAGCGTCGCCTGCCGGCAAGCTGAAACGAAGACTAGGAATTTCATATGCGTTCATTAGTTTGCACCTCCCTGTAAATACTCTTTGTAAAGCTCAGGATTTTCCTTGATGGCAATAGACACAGCCTTCTGCTTAGTGACACTGTCACGTTTAGCAATCTCATCTGCCTTAGCCTCAATCTTAGACCAAGCATCTGCACCCTTGCTACCAGCATTGCTCTTGCCGACTTCATCAAGAACAGTTCCTTCAATTGCTGCATTGATAGTTGTAAGAACATCTACCATATCAGCACTACAGTTCTTAAGTACACCAACGAGCTTTTCAGACTCGATAGGTAACGCTTTAAGTTCTGCAGCCTTTGCAACTGCTTCGGCCTGCTTCTCAGCATCTTTAGCTTTACGCACTTCCTCTTCAGCTGCTTCTTTCTGAGTACGCATCTTAACGAACATTGCACGTGCTGCAGCAGGCATACTCTTCAGAGTTTCCTCTTCATCAAATGCAGCCTTTTTCTTAGGCTTGCCACAAGACTTACACTTACCATCTTCGTCCTCTTCACCATCGCAGGTACACACATCAGACTGCTGAGATTTAAGCGTTTCAAGTTCAGACTCGGCTTTTTCCTTGTCCTCATTTGCCGCCTTCAAATCTTCCTTAGCCTTCTCAAGGTCCTGCGTAGCAGTATCGCGCTCAGTGGTTACGGTTGCCAAATCTTCTTTGGCCTTCGTTACATCACCTGACAGTTTGTCAAGTTCTGCCTGAATAACCGCAGAATGCTCCGGCTTCATTTTACTAAGGATTTCCTTAATATCCATGGTTGCACTTCGCTCCTTTCTTTTATAAAGTTCTATGAAAGCTGCCGAGTTGGCTCCTTCATCAACTAAGTCGACTCGGTCAACAACCAAGTCCTCAAGTAAGTATGGCATAAGTCACACCCCCTATTTATATTATACGTCGTTTGGCCCGATTGTATAACACTAAAGCTTAACTCGTTTTGCATTGCCTTGGATAGAAAACATTTTGAATGTACCATCCTTAACTTTAGCAAATACTTCAGGGTCGGTTACTTTAACTGTGATGAACCATCCTTCAGGTACAGTACCTTCTGGAATACCGATGCATGCCTGCTTCTCCTTGGTAAATACAATTGACTCTACAACTGTACCCTTAGCTTCACCTTCATGCATTACGCCGCTGCCTCTGTAATCCATCATAAATTGAATAGCAGCTTTCTCAAGTACCTCAGGTCTAATGACATCTCCCTGCCAATCTAACGGTAAAGAACCATCAGCATTTACAGCTACATTAGCCCAGCCACTTACCAAGCCTTCATCACTGTTAGATTTGGTAATATCGAACAGTACATCTACACAACACTGGTCATGCACTGGAGCCTCTTCTGTGATATACACACTTTCACAGTGAGAAATGCGCTGCACCGTGCCATCTTCACGATAGACGCTAATGTCTTTAGAACTGTTGATTGATTGATTAGTTACAATTACTCCCATATCACTCACCTCCACTTCCTGTGTAGCTTAAATCATTCTGTTCAAAGTCGTTCTCCGCAGTATCATCCAAATTATCTGTATCATTATCAGCATTATTATTATTTTTAGCACTTGTTTGACCCTGATAGACGCTTTCAAACGTTTCTTGGTCAAGGTCTGGCATGCCGAGAATGTGACGCAGATAGTTTTGCAACTTCATGTCTCCTGCTATATTAAGACCCATAGCACGAAGCACAAGTGCAAGTTCCTTAAGAGACGGAGTCTGTATTTGGCCAGGTACAATCTTAGGGAAGTCTGTAATGTTCGGAAAATAATTGTAGTTAAACAAGTCCGGAACAGCCTTGTTATTAAATACATCAGCAATATTCTGCAGCTGTGCTTGTAGAGCAGCAGCGAGCATAGACTGCTTAGTATCAGCTAAAGCGAAAGAACCTGCCTTATTATTACCGATTAAGATAATATCTGAAAGCATGGTAATAGCAATTCTATTATCATACCTGTCAATAGTCTCACCAATATTTATCTGTCTAGACGAACCTGACGAAAGCAAGTCTAACTCCCACCCGTATGGAAGCAAAATACCTTCTTCACTGTCCCTGCGCACAGACGATACAAGCTCCTCTGCTCTATTTCTTAGAGCAACCATTCTTTCATCCTCATCGTTCCAAAGGTCCATGTCTTGTGGAGCCTTGAGTACCGGAAAACCTGCAAGGTCTCGCTCAATACCAATACCTTCAATTTCCTCAAAGTGCTTTTTGAAGAACCAAGGTCTGTAGGCATTACGCAGTAAAGATTTACCTTCAGGATTGTCTCTACTAATGCGTGTTCTAAACAGTAAACCCTTTGACATAGGTATAGATACAATCTTAAAGTCGGGTTCAGCCATCTGCACAAAAGCTACAACGTCACCTTCGTCATTGAATGTCCATTCATGAAGGGACGTTTGTGCTCGTATAGGTAAGCGTCTCCATCCGATACGACCATCAGAGTACTTACTCTTGTATCTAGAGCTAGTCTCGTTGGGTCCTCGTCTAACTTTGTACACAATCTCATGAAAGCTGAAACCATACGTAAGCATAGACAAAATTTCAGAGATAGTGTTTGCCCAGGACATATCCATATCATCCATACAACTTTTAAGGAAATTAGCTGCTTCAACGTCTGCTTCAGAGGTGCTAGCGGGCTCTACTGACCACGTAGTTCCCCTTATAAGCATTTCAGCTAAGTACAGAATAGCACCAATAACTGGGTCATTATCAGCCATTTCCTGATAAACTTTACCTGCATATGGCCAGCGTAATTCTGGTATGAACTCTTCATAAACGTACGGACCATATCGTCTAAGGCCTGTAGTACCTAATTGCTTAAAGTTTACAGGCTTTTTACCATTTTGCATTCTTATCACCTCCTAAATTTTGTCCAATAAGAACCCCCAGATTTTTTAATTCCTGAAGGTGCTCTAGGTATTGTAGCTCCCCTGAAATAGTTAAATGCACCAGAGAAACCATCTATTGTATCATCATGTATTCCATATGGAAATAAATCAGCCTCATCAAGAAAAGGCAGAATGTTTCTGCATCCTTGTACAATGTGCACATTACCTCTTTGAGCTGCTGCTGATGCTGTTCTGGCTCTTTCAACCTTAGAACCTGTAGAAGATACTCCAAGAAAGTCATATCCTTGTAGCACATGCCTTGCATAATGGTCAGTAGTAATCTTACCAGAAGAACCTGGTTCTTCTTCCATACGTATCGCTACATCGTATCCATCTGCCCGTGCTGTTTCACCTACAAGCTTCTCCAGGTCACCAGGCATTTTTTGCTCTCGTATAATGTCCTCAATCCAATACATACCCTGATAGTGTGCAAGCTTAAAACCAACTGTCCAGTCAGGCTCTCGCTTATTCTTACCTTTGCGCTTCTTAGGGTCTGTAGACGCCATATCCCAGTATCGCACTCTTCTAACAGCGGTAGGAACTTCAGATGCAGGTACTATAGTAAACCAATGCCTATTAAGCATATCACCAGATGCTTTGATTTCCCAGTTACCGTTTAATAGACGCTCACGTTCTATAGGGTCCAACTCTGCAAGCGACTCTTTGTAGGCTTCAGCATCAAGGTATGGATTATCATCAATACCTGCACCTATAAAAATACGCCCAGCATCTTTACCCTCAACAAAAAATCTTTGGTAGTAGTACTCACCAAACTGTCCACCAGGGTTTGCTGTAGCTCTAAACCTTAAAGGTACTTGCAATGTCTTTGGCTTACGCAAACGTGAGAATAGATACCTGTAGTTATCAGGGTCTATGTGCGTAACCTCATCCATTCCTATATACTGAAATTCAGCACCTTGGTAACGATAACAATCGTTAGCTGACTCAAGATAACCAAAGTTCAGTGTGGCACCTGAAGGAAAAACATACTGCTTTTCTTTTTCAGACCACTTAACTTCCTTACTTTCCACAAAGGGCATCAGCCATTGTTTAGACATATCTATCAATGCACCAGGCAAAGATAAGTCAGCATATGTCTTACGAAAAAGTATAGCAGAGTAGCCTGGTATATCTACATACTGTAATGCTGCCATAAGCTGCGCTACAGACTTACCTCCACCTGCTGCTCCACCATACAAAATCTCTTTCGTATCATTCATAAGTAAGAAAGCTCGCTGTTTAGGAGTAGGGTCATAAGGGATATACTTAGTCAGACGTGGCGTTAAAATTCCCTGCAGCTGTTGCAGGTCAATTCCATTCAAGTCTATACTCATGACCCATTACCTCCTTACTCTTTGTTGTTTGGATTAAATCGAGTCCAAAGCTCGCTGAGCTTGCTCCAACCATACATAGCAATGAATGCTACAAAGAAGCCACAGATAATAGCTGCTACAACCCAGTACCACACAATAGCAATAGATGCATACTGTGCATAAGCAAGAAATGCTACTACAGTAAGAACCATAGACAATGCAAGAACTACAATGTCGGTAGGTACCTTCTTCATAGCACCAATGCTTTTAATGACCTCAGTAATGACAGATACGATAAATGCCAAGGCACCGACCGCAACTACCAGCTGAGATAATGCTTCAGCAGTAATACTAATCATTCTTAACACCTCCTTCTACCTGACGGATAATAGTGCGCCACTTAAATATTCTGTTAAGTCTCTCCTGACTAAAGAATGGCTGCTTCATGAACCAGTCTTTGAAGTCCTCAGCACCTTTAGAGCTGTTACATGACTGGCATGCCGGTACGATGTTACTCTGAATAGTACGACCACCCTCGCTAACCGGCTCAAGATGGTCACGAGTCATTCGCTGACCCTTACGTGGAGTGCATCCGCAATAAGCACACTCTCCACCGAAGAAAATCAATGCTTCTTTCCACTCCTGATGAGTAAACTCTGGATTTTCCTCACCGCGACGTTTCTGTCCACCAATAAAGTCAGAGTGTTTCTTCTTTGTTCTGTTTTCTTTCCTACGAATGTTATAACAGCACTTACAATCCTGCCTCCATTCAGGACGGCCTTTCTTATCTGTGCCATTACGAGGAAAGTCTGTAATAGGCTTTACCTCGCCACAGAATACACAGCGACGAAAGAGTTGACCGCGTTCCTTAAATGTCTCAGACGGATAAGTGCCGTACATCCTTGTGTTACGACTCTTGCCCATAATTCTCTACCTTTCTTTACTCATCATCCATTGTCACACTAGATGAGTTGCCGTCGGCATCTACAAGTGCGACTTCGGTTGTCTTGGTTTGGCGAACGCCAATCTGTGTGATGTCACCAAGGGCCCCTGCCTTAAGGAGTATTCCGACTACCTCACTCAAGTCAGCCTGCTTTGTAGGACTCTTCTTGATGTCTGGGTTCTCTGTATCAACCATAGCATCGCGACGCATCTCTTCCTGAGCAATAGTGTCAGTACGAGCTTTGCGTTCCATGTCTGCTGCTAACTTAGCAAGGGAAGCAATCTCACCAGGCTTAAGCGACATCGGGTCAATCATGTCAATAGCAGTGCTGAGCTTCGAGCGCAACCTAGCCGCCATATCTACATGGTCCTTGTTCATATCCAGGATTTCCTGCCTGCGCTGCAGTAGCGTGATGTCATCACAATACTTCATCCAAGCCTGCATACGCAACTGGAATGACCAACGCTGTGCAATCTTCTTGACAGAGTTGTAGGTAGTATTAAGCTGACGAGCTACATCGCCATACGTAGGCTTCTTTCCGGGATACGAGTCTCTATAAGCTGTCCAGACTGTAAACTCCCACTGTGTCTCGCCGGGCTGCTGTGACCAAAGGTCAATACCATTCTCCTTGGCATTCGCTATCCAATCATCCTGGTGCTGCCTATAGTAGGTCACTCGCGTATTCTCAGCATTTGCACAGTCAACGCAGAGGTGCTTGTCAATATGATGAGCAGGTTTGAATTGACCACATCTTGGACAATGCACCATAAGCTGAGGCGTATCCTCGCCACCGGGGCGCATAAGCTCTTGGTCTCCCATCATAAATCACCTCCCTAATTATATTATACGTTGTTTGGCTGCCGTGTATAGCTACAAGTGTTATCCAATAGTCAGCGAAATCAAGAGAAAGGGTAGATTTTTCCTTAAAAAGGTCTTACGCGCAACACGTTCGTAATATATACCCTTATAAATCTCTTCGGGGATGCTCACGGGCTCGTTACAAGTACTAAGTACACGCTGCAGGTTAAATTTTACAATATTAACGCGTATAATAAACAAATAACTATTTTCTTTCCAATTTATCTACAAATCTTCCAGATTTTTGCCGGAAAAGGTCGCTTCTGTAGCTACACCGACTTTCTGTAATCTTTGGACTGTCCCATTGTCGCAGTAACGAAGGCGACTACGTGGCGTCGGGATGCTGGGTCTCATTTAGGCTGGGATGCTGTGATTATGCTAGACCTTGTGCTTTCTTTATTTGTTTATTTTTGGTAAAGTTGACTTGTGCAAGCGCCACCGCGCTAAGGCCCTGACAAAATGCACAGAAATCCGGCGCAATTTTTGGGTGGAATGCACAGAGCAAATGTTCTGTCAAATTGCATAGGAATTTGTCTAATTCTTTGTGCAACTTTTTTGAAAGAAACTATTTACAAATTCCAAAATCCATGATATAATAATTATAGAAAGTGAGTAATGAATAACTTCTAGATTTGAGAAAAAGAATTTGAAAAATATTTCAAAAAGTATTTACAAATTCCAAAAAGTATGATATAATAAATATAGAAGTTAAGAAATGAAAACTTCAAATAATTGAAAGTGAGGAAATCAAAATGACAAACATGAAAGAAATCGAAAAGGTAGCAGAAAAGTTCAACAATGACCTGGAGGCAGTAGCGAAGGAACTTAAAAGGGTGCAGTCCCTCAAGTGCAGACTTAAAAAGCAGAAGGGCAAGAAGACCTACGAGGAGGAAATGACTGAGACAGTAAAATATGAGCAGGTCTTAAAAGAGGTACGTCAGTTACTTGACCCTAAAGAAAAGCCTGTGACAATGTACACACAGGAGGATGTTGACCAGCTCGACTATGATGAGACCATAAAGGCCATCCGTTCCATTCAGTCAAAAAAGACATTGACCAAATGGTTGACCGATGTTGAGGGTGACAATGATGAGTATAGAAAAGCTTGTGAGATTGAGAAAATGCTCATCGAAAGAAGAGAATCTACAAAACCGGTTGATAATGAATATGTTAGAAAAACCGATGTGCAGACTATCATTGATACAATTGAGAGCTCAGGTAATTTGAGTCAGGAGAGAATTGTAGAAATGCTTAAGAGCCTGATGTAAGACTAAGGGGCCGGTCAGACCGGCCGGCCCTTTTAATAAGGAGGTACGACATGAAAAGGTTATTCAAAAACCTAAAAGACCTACAAAGGTTAGCTAAAAAGCAAGAGGCTATTGTAGATAAGGCTTCGAAGCAGATAGACAGGTACACAGAAAAGATGCTCAAGAAAATGGAGGGTGCGAAATGAAAAAGGATGCGAGCGTGGCTTTCTTCCATGGTATGAGGTTACAAGCCATCAAAGAGGAAATAGCCTACAAAAAGACTTTGGTAGACTTGATTGAGCCAAGTGAAGATGAGAGGGCTGAAGGTATTCTCAAAAGATTAAGAGATGAACTTGAGGAGCACGAAAATGCTTTAAGGGAATGCGAAGCTGACTTAGAAAAAGCAGCTGCTGAGTATAGACAGGAATAAATAAGGGCCTGGTCGAAAGACCAGGTCTTTTCTTTTACTCATCGCCGCAGCTGCGGCCCAGCCACAGCCGGACGGCGCCAGGCTATCTACTAGCCAGTGGAACGTTCGTTCTGCTGCGTACGCAGCTCAGCCGCGGCCATGCAATAGATGTGCCACGGCCGCTAAAACCCAGTCATGGCTTGGCAAAGCCGCGCAGCGGCCGCTAAAACCCAGTCGCAGCTTGGCCACGTCGCCACTGCACTTTAGAGGTAAAGAAATGCACGGCAAGTATTTGCCGTGCAGCTTCTTATCAATCAATGTCCTCCTTATATGCTTTTACAGCATCTAGCAAGCTTTGCATAAACTGTGCATTGTCATAAGCTACTAACGTCAAGTCCCCTATAGTGATAGTAACATTACAACCCTCTGTGCTATCCTGTTTGCTAAGAAATGACCAAGCATCCTCAATAAACTTTTCGGCTGCCTTAGGCTGAGCGCCTCCCTTAGTATCGTAAACTATCATAAGCTACTCCTTCTACTACAGAACAGACACTGTAGATTTTATTTATTCTTTATCTGTTATACTTATTATAGCATATCCAGGCACAGTTGTAAATAGGTTTTTGAAAAATATTCTAAAGCTGCACGGCAATTACTTGCCGTGCAGCTTGTTGTTATTTTCTATTGTGGAACATTGCAAGCAATTCGCTTACGTTCTGATTAAAGCGTGCCTCTTCGTCGCATGGCGTACCGTTCTTTTCATTGTCATCGAAGAGGTCAGCTACAAACTCATAGCCGCAATGCCATGCATCACGTGGAAGAATATCCATTTCCAAAGTCTTGGCACATTCCGCATAGAATTCCTCAAATGTAGGTCTGCGTTTGATACCCGCGTTCATGTAGCGTCTTTTGACGCGAGCGTAGTCCTCATACGCAATAAGGTTGACGATAGTCATTGCAGAGTTTTCATTGATAGTAAAGTTCATATTGATTAGCTCCTTTCTTTATTCTATAGATATTATACCATATTCTTTCGCAGTTGTAAATAGGTTTTGGAAAAATATTCTATGGCTACATTGTCATGTCGTTCAGCCTCAGCTAGTCAGCGCGAGACTATCTACTATCCTGTGGACGGTCACAGTTTGGCAACGTCGTATCGCCGCGGCTAAAACCCAGCCTCAGCTTGTCAAATCGCGGCTGGCCGCTAAAACCCAGTCACAGCTTGACGGCCTCAGGCCACGGCGGCTAAAACCCAGTCGCAGCCTGGCAACGCCGCGTCCGCGCTATACGTAGAAAAATACGGCGACTCATCGCCGCCGCATCCTCTTAGTCTTCAGTTGTCATGTAGTACTTCACATCTTCAATGGTTGTAAGTAAGTCACCAAGGTCATCCGCGTCCATCACTTCATTGTTACATTCATATGTTGACTGCAAGCGGTACAAGCAAGCCGCCAGAGTCTGCTGTAATGTTTTATGCTGTGGAATAACTTCGGTCACTTCTCGCTCACCGTCTTCTGTTGGTACAGCCACATGATAGCCGTCTGTGTCAAAGCAGTCGCCACATTCATCCTCAACGAACTGTCGCTCTAAGTCGCTGATTTGCTGCTGGTACACTGGCAGCAACCATGCAAACGGAAGTGACTCAGTGTAACCCATATACTTGCAGTCTTTCTTCAAATACTCAAACAAGCAGTATCTACACAGCTCGAAGTATTCGTTAGTAACTGTACAGTCATCAGACTCTTTGTAGTTCAGTGTTGCGACTGTAATCTTGTCGAAGTCGTCAATCTCAAGGTCACTCATGATATGGTTGACTGTAGTAATCGTACAGTACTCTTCACCGACGTTGACAAACACTGTTCTGTTTTCATCCGGAAGCCATACCTCAAATACACTTATCATGCAGTGACCGCCAGTGTTTTCATAGTTGTGGGAAATTACATTGTAATTCATATCCATACCTCACTTTCAAATTTGTTTTCTATCTTTCTTACAATTATATTATACCAAATTTCTTGCAGTTTGTTATCAGTTTCAGAAATATTCTTGACGACTGCACCAAGCACAGTCCAGCCTCAGCCGGGCGGCCGTTGACTATCTACTAGTCTGCGGCCCGATGCAGCGTGAGCAATCCGTGCAGCCGCGGCCAGACTGTACTTTATCCCGGCTGCTAAAACCCAGTCGCGGCCAGGCCATGCTAGCTCGCACTGTTGCAGCCACGACTCAACCATGCAACACTGCAGTCGCTAAAACCCTAGTCAGACTTGATGGCGCCGCGGCTGCTAAAACCCTAGCTTGACCTGACTGTGCTCCGCTCCTTCGCCGCATCGCCCTGTGGCAGGAGTCTATGCAGTAGCAGCATCGTTTTTCTGAAACATATGTACAGCTGCAAGATTTCATTGTATAATATATTCAGAGTTAAGAAATAAGTACTTAGTTCTAACAGTTATATCAAATTGAATAAAGACTGTACAGTGACTGCATTGAATTTACAAAACATATGTACAGCCGCAAGAATACATGATATAATATGTATAGAGTTAAGGAAATGAAGCTTAACCAAATACGCAGGCCACTGCAAAGTGTGGCAGCCGCGTGGATGACGCGGACAGAAAGGAGACTACTATGTCTATTAACGAAATGTTCAACGCAACTGAAAACAATGAAACTACTTCTAACGCAAGAAATCTTGCAGGTACTGTACAGCTTACAACTGTTGCAAATGAGCTTGTCGCTGAGTGCATCAAGAAGCTGAATGACAACCTTGAAGAGTACCGTGAGGACTTCGAAGCTTCAAAGCATGACCACAACGCAATGGACGCACTGCTTGCGAAGTTGATTGACTACGACACTGTAGATGTTGAGTTCATCAAAGAGCTTGATGAGGCAACTGTCGACGGTATGTTGAAGAGTCAGCAGTCTAAGCGCTCTCGTGCAAAGAGTAAGGCCATGACAATGGATAACTACAAGAGTATGATGGCTGGTGCGGTTGCTGAGAACCTTATCAGAAAGGCGACTGGCAAGGTTAAGTCCGCTGGTGGTGCACGCCGCATGTCTGGTTCAGTAGATTTCACTGCTGAGCAGCTTGAAGAGCTTAAGGAAGACCAGGACAGACTTAAGAAAGAAATCCGCAACGTTCAGTCCAAGAAGTCTATCATGAAGTCAAAAGCAGACTTCAGCGAAGAGGACCCTCGTTGGCAGGCATTACTTGTAGCTGAGGAGCAGCTCAAGAGTATCAGAGTTTCTACAGGCCGTACACAGGTTGTGAAGGTTGATGAGACTAAAGATGCCTTGGCTGAGACACTTGCAGATGTAGACATCGAGCATCTCAAGGCTGCTGATAGCAAGGAGCTGCTTGCAAAGATTAAGGCAATGATTGGATAACATATAACTGAATACTCACTTTCAATTGAAGCCCAGTTGGTCTTGTCAGCCAGCTGGGTTTCGTTATGCCCTTTGGTGCAGCCTGGCTCAAGCGCCGCCTGGCCGGGACATCTACTAGCTTGTGGAAGCCAAGTTCCGCGTAAGCAAGCGGGCCTGGGCCGCCATGGTACAGGATTGGATTGGACCAGCTATAATCTACTAGCTTGTAGAACTGACGTCAGCTCCGGCCGTACGGAGGCCGGGATGCGGCGGCTAAAAGCCCTGTCGGCCACGGTCAGTCAAGGTCGTGGCGGCGCTGCACAAAGTGGGCTCAGCTTGGTATCCGTGCGGGTTCAGTTGTAGTAGCACCGCTGCGACCATGCGCCGCTGTGCCACCGCTGCTAAAACCCTTGCCTCGTCTGGCTGTGGCTGCACTTCTTTTTACGAAGTAGAGCCGCGGCCGGGCAGCACTGTGGCTCACTACCTGAGTATCTACAATCCTCTTGCCCGACTCAGCCCAGGGACGCTGCGACGCTGTATGTCAGAATGCATGGTATCCGTGCAGGACTTGTTTGGCTTAAAAAGACTAACCTAGAACTACTCAGTGTCCACTGGACTCGTCGCCGCGTCGACCCGAGCGACGTCAGGCCTGGCGGATTTTCTACTGTTCGCCTGCATCACGGTATTGTATAATTATATGTGTATCACGAACGTGCGAAACCTACACAGATTCAGAAGTCTTCCAGTTCTTTCCTTCCAATCAAATTTTCAAAAAAAAGTATATATATAAGGATATAAATAATAATTAGTTTTGGCCCAATTTCAAATTTTATCAATATTCTGTAGTTCTTACCATTTTTGAACAGTCTAGTAGATACCAGCACCGGGGCGCAGTGTAGATGACACACAGAAACATATCCTCTCATACATGAATAACTCAACAGATATTATTTTCTAACTTTCTGAGCTTTCTGAACCTCCTTAACCTTTTGACGCCCCCTTATATTTTTTCGTCGACAAATAAACAAATTATATTTTTATTTTTGTTATATATTCGATAAGTGGGGGTACGTCAAAAGGTTGAGAAGGCTCAGAAGGCTTAGAAAATCAAAAAGTAACATCTGTTGGGTTAACCGTTGAGTTATTTAGTTGTTATAACGTTGGGCTGTTTAGCGTATAATATAATTAGGATAATAGTTAACAAGTAATGGAGGTAACATGAATGGAGGTAACATGAATGGAGACAAAGGTTTGTAGATTCTGTGGCGAAGAGAAGAGTGTAGATAACTTCAGAAATTACTATGATGGGCGCAAAGGCAAGTATTCATACTGCCTTGAATGCGAGCGTATCGAAACAAGACGCAAGTACCTGAGGCGCAGAGGTGATAAGTGTACGCCTGAACAGCTACAGGAGATTAAGTCTATTGAGCAGCTGTATGAAGCAAGACTGGCAAGAGGCTTGTCTGCACCAGGTCATGCTTCAAGGCATAAGCAATCTGTCGCAGACTTAGTGCAGCAACAACTGAATAGTTTGAAATAGCAAAGGACCTGGAGAATTCTCCAGGTCCTTACTTTATCCTTGCTCACGTCGACGCGACGCATAGTCTTTATGTTCGTTTGTAGATTTGGCCTTGCACCAACATGTGTAGCTACACTGTAGCTTTACATGCCCGACCTTTGTCTTGTACATGTGACAGGCTCCAGGTATGAACTTCTTACCACACACTGAGCATATCTTCGGTGTTCTGTTCAAATCAATTACCTCTGCTATTGAATGCTCTGCCCACAGTCATAAGGTCGGAGAGTAGCTTGTCTCCTAGTGTGATGTTCTGAGGTCTCCAACCTTCATGAAGCATCGCGTCGCGGCCAAGACTACAAACAAATCTACCAGGCTCATCACTGATGCCACGCAGCGACCCAGTGGCGAGGTCAAGCCTCGGGTCCAGGCAGTTGTACTTATAGATGCGGCGGTTATGTATCTTACCGCAATACTCACAGTACCAACCACCTTTGAGCTTTATCCACGTGGTGGCGACGCATTCACCAAGTGCACTACAGATGCTACTTATTGGCTGAGCGATGTAGTATCTCAACCAGCTTACTTTCTCAGGTCTTTTCATTTTGTTACTCCTTTCTGATTATCGCAAGTCATCCATGATAGCTTCGAACTGCTCTTGCTCGTCACTATCAAGTTTATGCTTAATGCTGTCATACCAATCCTGTAGGTCATCAACCGGTGAGTGGTCGTCGGGCGCTGGCATTACGAAGCTTGAGCTTCCTCTGACTAACGAGCTGTAGCTCTCACTAACTACAACACCTTTGTAACCTGTAGGCACTTTGTCAAGCTCTTCCTGACTGGTTACTGGGATTGCCTCTGGACCATATACGCTCTTAAACTTCGCAGCGGCGAGGTCACGCCAGCTTGATGTGTAACTTACACTATCAAGGAAAGCAACGTCAGCCTTACCATCCACAATCATCTCAAGTACCTTGTCTGTGTCCTTGCAAGTACTCCACATCTTTGATGCCATCCAACGAAGGTCAAAGTCACTAACCATCTTACGGTCACGGTCCAGACGGATGTTTTCAGGTTTGAAGTCGTAACCATACGTATATGGCTCATAGTCGCAAACAAACAGACCGTTGACAAATACTTTGCCAGGTAAGTCAATGACGTTACCATACTCGGTTTCTTCGAGCACTTTGTAGTCAGTACGAAGATGCAGATTTGAAGGTACGATTTCTTCATAGTACTCTTCAGGCGTGATACCCTCAATCACAATCTCAAGGTCTGCAGACGGTACACGCTCCCAGATAGGTTTCTTCTCAGTGAAGAATGTCAGAATAGAGGTGCCAAATCTACGCGACTTAACAAAGCGTGGGCGCCATATCTCTTTGATGCCGTAGTTGTAGAATACGACGTTCTTGCCTTCACGCAGCAACACTAACGTTGCAATCTTGTAACCCTCACCAAACTGGCCGATTGTAGATTTGTCACCAGCCTTTGATGTCTGACCAAGCAGCAGCGATGCGGCCTCGAGCTTAGACTTTGCATTACTGATGACAAGCTCATGCGTGTCATCGTGGTATTCCCAGCTTGCTTTGTTCTCAGGATTTTGTGCCTCCTGGTCAAGGGCGTTCTGGAATAATTCACGGATAGCATCTACATATGTCCAGTTAGGTACATAAGTAGGTGCAAGGGTTAATTCAATCTTTGACATAATCAATCATCCTCTCTGTCATAGTATGTGTCCTCATAGTTATCAAAACGCTCAAGCACCTTATCAAGTACAGGCTTGTAGGTGTCGTCGTATACTGGCAGCATAGTGTCAGGGTCAATCTTAGTCTTCGGTCTGAACTTGGCCTTCAGCTGTTCATATACCTCATCCTGATAATACTCGGGCTCTTCTGTAAGGGGCTCGGTAAGCCAGCGGCTAAGCTCTGCTGGAATATCAGGAACCTTTACAGCTTGTACAACTTCTTGCACGGCTTCTGCCTGCTGCTTGTACTTGCCAATCATATCATCTAAGCTTTCTGACAGCGGTACCTTACGCCCAGTGTTTTCTCTAGGTGGCTGCAGACCGGCAGCTCTCTGTGCATCCCACAACTCATGGATTTTTGCAAGCTCCGTGAGCTCAGCGTCACTGCACTTATCACCTTTATTTGTCAGGTACTTTGCTCGCGAGTTAATCTTCTCACAAGTCTTGCAGGTGGTGTATGTACCCTTACGACCACCATAGTATTTACGGAACTGCTCAATTGGCTTGAGCTCTCCACACTGTTTACACGTTTTTGCATTCATCGCTAGTCCTCCTTATTACATATATGCAGCGTCTTCAACCATGCTTACTAATCCATCGAAATCTTCATATGGACCAAGTGCATCTGATATAGCAAGTACTATATCTAAGTCAACGCCATTTTCTTCGGCTAAACCCTGCAGATATTCTGCACGATTAGCGTAGCCTTTACGCTTGTAGATTTCGGCCTGTTCCGCGATAACTTCAGCGTCAGTGCCATGCAATGAACTACTCATGCTACTTACCTCCTAATACCATTTGCTGAGCAAGCTTGTTAGCCATTGCGTCAGGGTACCCCTGAGCTAACAGCTGCTTATAGATTTTCTGATACTCCTGCATGGTCATCTTCATCACAGCTTTAGGGTCAACCTGGATGTCATTGTCTTCTATCACACTTTCGAAGCCTGCTGTTGCTCTAACACAAGCAAGGTCCTTTTTAACAAGAATACCTTCTACCATGTCCAAAGGCATGTTGTGCAATACGCACACATAACTTTTGCCATGCTTGACGCAAAATCTACACATATCCTTTGTAGGCTTTCCAAGTCTTGAACAGTTGCAGAATTCCCAATCGGGTACTTTGTACGTTACGGTTGTCTTTACTTTCTTCATTTATCAAATCCTCCATGTTGACCTGTTTACATATTTCCAACGAGGTCAAGTGCTAATTGTTCGCAAGAGTCATTATCAGCTTCTGAGACGAAAGACTCACCCTTTAAGATTGATACATAACGACATGCAAGTTCTTTCTGAACAGCTTTTGCAAGTGTAGGTAAGTACACTTTGCGATACGTCGTTGGGTTGATGCAAAGTTCTCCCTTGTCAATCATACGATTGACTTTACGACAGAAATGATGGGCATAGCCTGTTGCAGGCACAACTCCTGAGAGCAGCTCCTCCTGAATGTCGAGCAAGTCTCCATCAGATGTCTTGGTCAATAACTGTTCTAATGTCATAGTTTTCTTAGCCATAGCTTTATCCTCCTATTACTTAATTCCAATGTCTCTTGGATTGATTTCTTCTGCTACTTCATCAAAGTGTCTTTCAGCATCGTCACCATAAGCATACTTGAAGTCATGAATACCACACTCGCGTGAACAGTACAGAATACCCTCTGCAGCCCAAATAGTTTCACATGTAGCAAGGTCTGTGTCACATGCAGCACACATGTCAGTGCTATTTTCGTTTACTGGTTTACTCATCTCTTGTTCCTCCCTTTCTTCATTTCAGCTTCGTGAATGCGGGTCGCTTTGTAGCAGTCCTTACAATCACGTCTATACTTTGGCTTACCATTTTTGTCCTTACCGTCTTTGTAGAATTCTTCAACTGGCTTCAGCTTGCCACAAGTGCCACAAACACGATGCGTGTCAGTATCTTTTGTTGCTACGAACATTTCATTCAAGCTCACGAACGTTACCTCCTTAGTTGCCCGGCAAGTGAACCTGCCGGGCGTTGTAATGTCTGAGTAGTGATTGCTTTTACTCTCACACTCTATATTTATTATATCACGAAATAGTGCAGCCGTAAATATGATAGAAAGAAACTATGCGGTGGCTGCTTTATTCTTTCTCTACTGAGCGAGACTTCATCACTTCTGCTACATACTGTGTAGTTAAGTGAGGTCTATTCTCAAGTGCCCAAATACGGTCAGTCCACTGTACATTACCAACCTTTGCACTACTTGCTCTAACCTGTTCAGCTGCAGCATCAATAGCATCTGCATGATATACAATGTGAGCTTCAATACTAAGCGGTACAGTCACTGCTCCGTGTTCTAATTTACCATGATGTGATAAGATGATGTGGCGAAGCATTGCAAGCTTTCTAGTATTCAAGTCATTCATCGTAAAGTGGCTATCTGCATAGTTACCTACAAACTCAGCCCCCATGAAAAGATGCTCGTACATCATTCCATCATCAGTCATATCAATAGATACACCATTCAGTGTGTAGGTATACAGCTTACCAAGGTCATGAAGCATACCACCAACTGTACATAGGTCAACATTAGCACCAGGAACCTGTTCAGCAATGTGCTTAGCTAAGCAAGCAACAGAGTAGCTGTGAATAAGTGTACCTGCAATATAAGCATGATGAATACTTTTTGCACCGGGCACTGTGAGCCATGCTGCCTGTAACTCTTCTAGCATACTTAAGGCGAGCCCCCTAAGGAATTCATCTTTCACATCTGACATCAAAGTATAGGCGTCACTGTAAACAGCATTTACATCAATGCCAGACGATGGGGCGAATGCACTAAGTGGGATTTCATTGTTAGTAGACATCGTCTTAACATTAAGCTGCTTAGTACCTTGCCATTCAGTTACCTGCGCTTTTACATCCAATACAGCATTCTTTGCAGGAATATTTGTACCGCCCCAGTCCCAATAGTTTCCGTTGATGGTATCTACTCCATCATAAAACTCAAGTGACAAATAAGGCTTCTTGGCTTTTGTTTCACGAGCTGTTGCAGACTTCACAACTAATATGATGTCTACAATGCGTCCAACTTCAAGTTCGTTAATCTTCATATTACTTCTCCTTCTTTTCAATGTACACAGCACGTTCTTCATCAAGAAGTTCCATTGTCTCAAGCTCTGCGGCTGTCTTGTTGATTATATCAATCATTTCAGTGTACGGTGTGAGTCTTGCTTTACCTTGCTCAATAGGCACTACAAGCGGAATTGTAATACCATCTCTGCCAGGCATCCAGACGTTGTCTCTCTTACGCTTGTAGAACTCTCTGATATTGATGTACTTAACACCATCTCTAATTGCAGCGGCAATGACAAACTTAATTGAGTCTGACTTGCGCACCTCACCAATCTCTTTGAAGTTATCCCATATTCTTTTCTTTTCAGCCATTGTTTTCCTCCTCTTTACATAAATTATTGCCGGATATAATATCCGATATATTCTGTAGCAAATTGCTGAGCTTCTTTGGATTTTTAGCTAAGTACATTTGCATCATGCCTGTGTATGCTTCTTCTTGGTCTGTAGCTGTTTGTCTGGCTTTTTCAAGGTTAGCATATATTGCACCAAGCTTAAAGTTAACAGACTGAGGCAAAGCATAGCATGAGATTATTGACATAATGTCTTGCTCAATATCAGCTATCTGCTTAGACACACTCTTAGTCATATTACACCTCCTTTAGCTGCTTTTCATACAAGCCACAGTGGCATGGTCCAGGAGATGTCTGCATTCTAAATGCTTTGCACATACACTTAGTATCAGACGTTTTATGTATCTCACATGGACAATACCCATCGTTCTCCTGCAGTGCTTTACGGATAGCGTCTACTTTCTCAGTGTCAGAACTAACTACTATTTTCAGACGGTCAGTAAAGGTAATCTGTGTTGGGTCTACATAATGTACAGTACCATCCTCATATTCTACTACAGCTAAGGGCATGCTTATCTGCCCACCAGGAGCACCACCAATCATTGGTGACGGCTCCACTACATAGGCATGTTCACAGAAGCGATGGAATGTAGCTTGTACGCTTTTCTTCTTATCCACTTTAACAATGCATGGTCTAGTATTATTCATACACAGCCTCCCTGTAAATATCAAACACAGAACCATCATAAACGTTGTAGTTCTTGTATGATTTATCTTCAGGTTCCTTGAATTCTACTCCTTCAGGTTCTACTTTCTGTCCCCAAGAAGGCTCACCGCGTTCTACACCTGCTGTAATAGGGCATCTAAACGCAGAGAACTCAGACAGCATCCATCTAAGTACTGGTACATGCTCAAGCTCATCTTTATTGAAGTCAATAACAAGCTCGTCATGTACAATATTGATTAAGTGCGTCTTAAGATGATAGTACATCAGATACTTGTAGATGTCAACCACTTTGTACTTAATATAGTCTGCAGCGCAACCTTGAATAAGCGCATTAGGTGCCTTGTAGCAGTCATCAGAGTCGAGACGGCGACGCCTTCCATAGAAGTTCTTAACAAAGCCTCTGAGCTTAATTACCTGATAGACTGTGTTAATAAACACGCGAGCTTCAGGCATTGTAGAGAAGTATCGTGCCTTAATCTCTGCAGCTTCGGTAGGTGTACACTTAAGCATCTCAGCTAAGTGGTCCTGACCTACACCATAGATAAGTGCAAAGTTAATAGTCTTTGCTCTTGAACGAAGCGAACTTGCTTCGTCATCACCTTTATGAACCTTTTCGATAAGCTCGTCCACATTCTTGTTGAAAAGCAGTGCAGCTGTAGCAGCATGAACGTCGTAACCATTTTTGATAGACTCAATCAAGCCCGGAATTTTTGCATAGTGTGCAAACAGACGGTACTCTACTTGGTCAAGGTCCATGAACCACAATTCATGGTTATCATCAGGAATAAATACTCTTCTGATACGCTTGTCCTTTTTTGGAAGAGTCTGAAGGGCTGGCTTTGTAATAGACATACGGCCAGTAGTAGCTTCAGTCTGATTGATAGAACCATGTACTCGATTGCATGCATCACGCTGGTCATAAATACCATCAGCATAAGTAGTCAGAAGCTTTTCATACTTTCTGTACTCTAATATCTTTTTGACGATAGATACATCGTGCACTTCAGCAAGGTTTGCCAAAGCATTCTTATCAAGCTTTGGATTACCTTTATCTGTCTTCTGAATTAACGTAGGGTCAACACCCAGCTTCATAAGTACACCGTACAACTGCTTACCAGAGTTGATATTAAACATTCCACCAGCTTCATCGTAGATAGCACGCTCTGCATCATCTGTAAGCTTTTGCAGTTCTTCCTTAAGTGGCTTTTCATAGTCAACGTCTGTTTTCATTCCATAACGCTCCATTGCATATAAAGCCATCATAAGTTCACACTCGTTGTCATAGAGCTTAACAAGCTCATCTTGTTCAATCTTTTCATATTCAGTAATGAAGGTCAGATAACAGTTCCATACATCGGCATTAGCATATTCACTAAGTAGTTCACGTGGGATTTGACGATAATCACTGACCTTATTCATTTGCTTGTAGGCGTCTACCATATACTCAAACTTAACAATGCCACCCTTCTTACGAGCCGCTAAGTCTCTTAACTGGAACGAGTTGCGATTCTCATTGGCGAGCTTTGCAAGTACTACAGTATCATGCATTCTACCTACAATCTTTAAGCCTGCATTTGCAAACATGTGCATATCAAACTTAGTATTGTGAGCAATCTTTTCAATGCTCGGGTCCTCAAATAGAGGTGCTAATTGTTTGAACTTTTCAAACCCGTTTCTAACAGTATCGAAGATAGTATAAGAATCTTTACCATCACAAATTGAGATACAGAATGGAAAGTCCTGAGGTACAGCCTTTTTACCAGAACCTACCCAGCGCCTTACTACTGTACTAGGCACTACATGACTGTTTGGAAATTCAGGGTGAGTTTCAGTATCGAATGTGATAAAGCGTCTCCCTCTAAATTCAAATGGTTTTACAAGACTAAGAAGTTCTTGTGGGTCTTCAACTACATGGAAGTTGCTAACCTTGTGCTCTTTGGCGAATGTTTGTGGATTATAGACGTATCCGTTACCCTTCTGAATAACAGGACGTTTCTTTGCTTGTATTGTTGCCAAAGTCATCACTCTCCTTTCTATTATAATTATATCATATAAGAAAGCAGCCGTAAACGCATTTCCACAATTTGTGTAGTGGCTTACGGCGCCGACCGTTACTACCTGGTCTAGTCAAGATGTACAATGTATTGGTTTGTGCTAGCTAACTTAACGCCAAAAGATGTATAGCTATCCGACAAACACTTTTCATCATACTTACCAAACTTAATATAGCAGTTGTGTAGGTAATGGCTTGGTATTCTACGATAGAATTCTTCTTCTGTCAGACCTGTATATACCATTACTTTCAGCTGTGCAGCGGCAGCGCAGCTTACGAGTGCTACCATATCATCCGGTTGTTCAGACCATTCAAGCCCGCCAAGTATAATACCATCATTGAATGGATTTTGCTTGACTTCCTTAATAACCTCATCAGCATAGCGCAGATATGTCTCAGCATCTTTTAAGTGCTGGTTGAAACACCCCCGGCATCCGTTGCTACATGATGTTGCTATTATCAAGGCACCCATGAACGGGGCATCTTCTGCCCGTTCATGAATAATGCCTTTGTAGCTTACTAGCTTATTCAACATGAATTTGCTTTCTATCATGAAATTCCTGCAGCTTGCCAGGGTTGTAGTTATCTACATCTCTGATATAACCAGTGATGCGCTGCATGTACTTTGTTACACCGCCACAGTGAGGGCACTTGTCTACAGGCTCATCAAGCACTCCACATTCAGGGCAGTAGCAAATAATAGGCGAGAGGGACAGATAAGGCAAAGAGTAGTTTTCACAAGTATGCCTTACAATCTGCTTAGCCTGCTTGCCACTAATACCTTTTGCCAGGTACAGATGTACAACAGTACCACCTGTCATCTTAGTCTGAAGAGAGTCCTGATGGTCGAGAAGTGCAGCAATAGTCTTCACTTCTTTAACAGGTAAGTGACAAGAGTTTGTGTAGTACACACTGTCGCCGCTGCCCTGTGTGATAATGTCAGGATAAAGCTTCTTGTCTAACTTAGCAAGTCTATAGCAAGTAGACTCAGCAGGTGTAGCCTCCAAGTTGTACAAATGACCAGTAGCTTTCTGGAAAGCAAGCAGAACATCTCTCATGTAATCAAGTACCTGCTCAGCCAATGCTTTACCTTCTTTTGTGTCAATACCCTTACCCATGAAGTTCTCGCACATTTCATTCATACCTACAAAACCAATAGTACTAAAATGATTATTAAGAGTACCAACGTATGTGTCGAAGGCTGGCAGCATGCCTGTACCGATTAAGTGCATATTCAACCAGTTACGTTTTTCTTCAAGACTATCTTTTGCAATGTTCATGAAGTCTTTAATCATGGACAGCAAGGACTCTACTGGCTGACCCTTAGTAAGATAGCCTATACGAGGTAAGTTCAAAGTAACTACACCAATAGAGCCAGTGCTGTCACCAGAGCCAAACAGGCCACCATTGCGACGCTGAAGCTCTGAAAGGTCAAGGCGAAGTCTGCAGCACATAGAACGTACATCGCTTGGGTCCATATCGCTTCCCATGAAGTTACTAAAATACGGATAACCATACTTACCAGCCATTTCCCAGAGTAAGTCATTGTTTGGATTATCCCAATCAAAGCCATCTGCAATAGAGTACGTAGGAATAGGATAAGCAAATGGCTTACCATTAGCATCACCTTCCAGCATTACTTCAAAGAATGCCTTGTTGAGCATATCCATCTCTTTCTGGCAGTCGCCATAAGTAAAGTCAAGCAACTCATTAGCGATACGTGCAGGCTGGTCCTTAAGGTCCTTAGGCGGAAACAAATCAAAAGTAAGATTGCTGAATGCCGGCTCTGCACCTGCCCTACTATTTGAGTTCACAGAGTAGACATAATTCTGGATATTCTGCTTAATTTCACTGTAGCTCAGATTGTCTACCCTGATGAACGGAGCAAGCAAAGTATCGAATGAACTAAAAGCAACAGCTCCCATAATTTCATTCTGGAAGATAGTCAGCATATTAGCCAGCTGGTTGAGTGCTGCGTCGAAGTGCTTAGCAGGTTTTGAGGTTGGGATATTAGGTACCCCCTTAACGCCATAGTCGAGAACCTTCTGTAAAGAATAACCACAGCAGTAAATGGTCAAGCCACCCATATCATGAATATGAATAAGACCGTCATTATGTGCGGAAGATGCAGAAGCATCATATACACGCTCAGCCCAGTATTGTTTAGATACTGCGTTGTTAATGTATTTATTCATCTGCCCAAAGCTGAATGGAGCATTACTGTTCTCCTTAACGCGCCAATCGCGCTGCAACATGTAGTCATCTACAATTTTATTAGTGTCCAGTAGCATTACATTTCCTCCTTAATTAAGTCATCAATTGCTTTGGCATTAAAGCCAGTAACATACGAGGTACCATCGTTAAGCATAACTACTGGAAGAGTAGTAAGCCCGCGATTTTCTAATTCTTTCATACCCTCAGGACTTTCGAATACATCAATGTACTCAAACGGCACCTGCTTTTGTTCGAGGTACTTTTTAGCACCCTGGCACTGCGGGCATGAGGCAGCACCATACAATCTCAATGGTTCTTTCATAGAACAACCTCCTGTATATTTATTGCTTAAACCAGCACTTCATATCTGTATCGAATGTAGTGCTCGTTGAAAGCCTTAGTGGGTACGCGCTTAATCTTACCAGCTTCTTCAAGGTCTGAAACTACATAGCGCACTCTATTCTGGTTCATACCAGCTTCTTTAGCAATAGCAGATACTGCAACAGTCTTACCAGAAAGCTTTTTAATAGCTTCTAATACACAGTTCTGCTCTTCTTCTGTAGTAGTGATGTTAATTTGGGCCATTTTAAGCCTCCTTCCTGATAGATTATTTTACTTATTACTAGTCCGTAAAGCAAAGGCGATAAAATATACGCTCAAAGCTTTACGAGCTTATTATGAGCGTTATATACGTGCTACGTGTATTCCGGCGGCTTTTAATAACTTAATACCTGAGTCATCTTTCCATTCCTCAAAATAATAAACAGCTGAGAAACCACCAGGTGCATTTATAATAGCTGCTGCACATTGCTTGCATGGTGAAAGAGTTACAAACATTACTTTATCAGGACTATCAGTCCTACACTTAATAAGAGCGTTTACCTCTGCATGAACACATCCATACTTTCCATCAATAATGCACATGCAGTCAGCGAGTCCTTTAGGACCACCATTGATACCTATGCTATACACCTGTGTCAAATCTTTATCAGTAATGATAGCGGCCACATGACGCTCAGAGCATTTGGATAAAGTTGCCAGGTTATTTGTAAAGTCTTTGAATACGGCCATTCTAGCTTGACTATTCATTATCTACACCTCCCATCTTGCTTTGTAGATATTCTGCAACCTTTTCAAGCTTCTCCTTTGAGTAACCCCTGCTGGTTGCTAGGTTTCTATTTATTGTCGGGTTCATTTGTCTAAATGGATTTGTTTGTACCTTTAACGCTGTGGCGCACTTGTCACATAATGGAATAACATTGCAAGCATTATACTTGCCACCATCTTCAAAGCGTATGAAGTAACCTCTAGCATCTATTTGGTCGCTGCTACACAAGGCACATCCGTTAAAGTATCTGCAACATTCCATCCATTCATCTTCTGTAAGAGTATGCATAGTTATGTTCTTAAGGCGCTCTGTCCAAGCGGTGAAGCGTTCATCAGCTTCTTTGCACAAACGTCTGTAATACTTCTGATTATCATCAGTTGTTCGTACAACCCTCTTCTGATAAATGCCATTACGCTTATTGTAACATTTCCTACACAGTTTAGTTCCTGGAATTATATCGTCAGAAGGTTCTTTGCACATATTACAAGTACCCTCCGTAAACGACCTGCCGCAGAAGCGACATGTCGAGTACGGAGTAATCAGAGGATATATCCAGCCACAACCCTTACAGGTCTTTGTATTCATATCTTACTACAGGGATATGATGAGGGACTTTCATAAGCCTGTCAAAGTTTTCACAGATAGCATTAAAGTCATCTCTTGAAGTTATGTAGTCTTCGCCACGCTTCTGGCATCTTTGCCATAAGGCAGCCTTAGGGCCTGTGGCATAAATAATGATTGCGCCACATTTGGCCAACTGTTCTTCAAGTTCATACATCTCTGGATAGCTGATAACCGAAGTATCTCGCATAACTGGACCGTACGCCATTTCTGAGTACCAGCATCTATCAAAAATCATGTTCTTACCAGAACGGATAGTTTGTAGATACTCGCCCATCATCAGCTTCTTTTCTTCGTCAGTCTTTGGCTGACTTCGATGAATGATAGGGTACTTTGTCTGCTTTGAAAGTTTCTCAGCAAGAGTAGTCTTACCTGACCCATCAGGTCCTTCGATGATTATAATCATTCTATTACCTCCCATCTACAATCAAACATCTCTGGAAATGTTTCACGCCAAGGCACTCTGCCAAAGCGACTGTCCACATACAAATAAGGAGAAGTCATTTTGCTATGCTCATCAGGCACTTGACATCTTATGACTACCTCAGGGCTCCACTGAGGTAGTCGCATGCCTTTACCAGCTTTACTTCTCTTAAAGCATCTTCAAACTGCATTACAGTAGCACTCTTAAAAGTCTGTCAACACTTGGAGCCTGTGCCGGATTGAACATTGCAGGAAGAATAGCTGTGATAATACCGAAAGCCTGCTCATCAGTGAAACCAGCATCTACAAAGCTACCATAGAGCATCTTAATCTGATTAGCACCTTTGTCAAACTCTGTTTTCATACAATCACGCTGCTTATACTCTTCAAGCTCAGCATGTAACTGCTCGATACGCTTCTTAGAATTTTCAGCACTTGCAAGTGCGTCGTCTCTGTCAATTTTCGCATCTTCTAATTCTTTAAGTAACTCTTCTCTGTTCTTATACATATTACTGTACCTCCTTCAATAATGGCCATCTGTCCTCGATAATCAGTCTAGGAACCGATACACCAGTAGCCTTATGCTTATCTACATATTTCTTGAGTGGTTCGCCACAACTCATCTTACCTTCTCTGCACATACCATACATACAATCAGGGCCAGCAAAGTGAAGCATCTCATCACCATCAGATGTCTTCAAGAGCTCTTCCCAAATGCGCATTGTAACATACTGCGTTTCGACAGTGTTTCTGTTACAACCACGCAATCTAATGAAGTGCATCCAAGCTTCATGATTAGCCTGCATAATCAAGATATTGCGCAGGCCCTGCGGCGCAGCATAACCAGCTGTATCGTTATCTGTTGCTTCGGCAAGTTCTCTATATGCCTCCATAGATTCTGCACAGCTATTCAAGTAAAGCTTGGTGTAGATGTCCAGGTTCTCTTCATTTACAGAAGTTTTACTTTCAGCAGCAAACTCGTATGCGCAACGATTGCCTTCATAATCTGCCTTTATAATAGCATATGGAACTACATAGTCGGCTTTGCCTGTATAGTCACTATACTGCAATGAGGCAGATACATAGTTAAAACCAACCTGGTGCGTTCTAGCCTGTGCAAGAAAACGGCGAGATGCACCAACGATTGCGACTGTGATAGGTGTAAATCTCTTAATCGTTCCATGAGGCAGATTAGCAACGCTTACTGCTGTTTTGTGATGTCCAATAGACTCATTATAAAGCTTCAACAAATCATCCATGCAATGAATGCTATGGCCGCGCTGTGTAAGCTTGGCCAAAAACATCATCATACCTGCCGGACAATCATGAGCTTCATTAAGTACTGCTACTTCAATGTTACGCATGCGGACCCTCCTCTACAGGTTTATCTGCAACAAACGCTGCACCTAACACATCTGTGATTTCTGCACGCTCCTGCTCGGTGCATTCATTCATACACTCTACAAAAGCTCTAGCAACCATCTTCATAGCCATACCAAGCGTAAGTGCATCAGTATTGTAGAAGATAGAAGCGTCTCCATTTTCTTTGGACAGGATAGCTACAAAATCATCAGAGGTTGTAGATTTACCGTCCATTTCGACTGTACAAGAAATTTTATTCTCTGCCATGATTAAGACTCCTTTCCTGCTGCACGCTTCAACATACTCTTAAGATGCTGACCAAAGGTCATCTTTTTCTGCTGTTTAACAACACTTGCCGCATATGCGTTTCTGTGGAAATGATTGAATGTTCCTGAGTTTCTCTTTGCTGCTGTAGCGCGGTGGCTACGCTCCATATGTTTAATTGCTCCTGCCATATTCTTATCCTCCTATTTACCGGTCGATGCAAATGCACCATCGCCGCGTTCTTTAATGTCATAATCAATGAAATCTGCAATAACTACTGGCATAACAACCAGCTGGCCAATACGGTCCCCTTCTTCTACCTGGTAGGGCTCATCAGATATATTAGATACGATAGCATGTACCTCGCCTCTGTAGCCCGAGTCAATCGGTGGTAACTCGCATACAATTCCTTTAGAAGATAAACCGCTACGCGGAAATATGTATGCTGCATATCCATCAGGTAGTTCCAGACCAAAGCCAAGTGGAATCTTTTCTGTTGTATGTGGAAAAACTACAACCTTCTTCATAGAGTGCACATCAGCGCCTGCATCATTCTCATGCTTTCTGCTTGGTGCATTCTTATAACCAAAGTCAATAAGCTTAATTTTCATTACTGCACTCCTTTCACATACATAGCTCTAAACTCAATCTTCTTCTGAACCTGAGCGTAGACTTCAGGAAATTCAGTCTTGAGCTTTTCTGTGTCTACTCGGTTCTGTGAGCGAGGTGACCACTTAATGGTGTAGTCTTTAGTATAACCAATCTCGTTATCCTGCAGACGGTCCTTAATACGGTTCTGTGCCTCAGCCATAATCTTTTCGAGCTCTTTAATCTTTGCTTTACAATCAAACACTGTGCGGGCAAGCTCATTAGTCTCGTCATCCGGCAAAGTAACCTCAGAGTTCTTTACAACTGTGCTGTAGATACTGTTTGCAAATTCAGTGTCTGTCGACTGCATTTCAGGCTCTTTAAGTGCCAGCACATTTTCAAACCAGAACTTCTTCGCTGCAGGAATAATTGTATTCTCAAGCAGTTCATCATTTCTAAACACATCGTAGTAATAGAACTTATTTCCACCAACCAGGCATGCAAAAGCACCTTTCTCTAAGCCCAAAATCCATAAATACCAATTAAGCTGATAGACGTAAGACATCAGGATTTCGCCCGACTCCCACTCTTCATTCATGTACTCACTTGTAGTTTTGCACTCAAGAATACCTACCGGTCTTCCATCGTCATCTACAATAAGTCTGTCAACGTTTGCCAATGCCCACGGATAATCTTTATGTACCAGCGTAGCGTTTACTGCAATGACCTTATTGCCGGTACGCTGTGAGTATTCATCTGCTACAATAGGCTCAAGCATATGGCCAAAGTGCATACGTTCCTTTGCAGCTTCATTAGGCTTTAGAGCATCCTGAAACTGACCTGTCTTATTGAGGTAAATCTGACGAGCAGATGTGAACGGACTTACTCCACAGATAGCTCCTACGTCAGAACCACCTATACCTCTTGTTCTGGCCTTAAGCCAGCCTTCTTCATCATCTTCCTGTTTAACTGTAGAGAACACAGTACAGTTAGGAAGATACTTCAAAATATCCATATTAGTCATACCCCATTTCTTTCAATATTTTTATTAGCACATCGCCGTGGCAAGGCTTTGGAGGGCACCAGCATCCAAGTGTCTTACCAGCAAGACTTGGTAAAGCTCTCATCAGTATCTTACTAGAACGCACATGTTCTTCATACTTCTGAATAACTTCTTCTCTAGTGCCGTCCAGGCCTATTACATAGGGGTTACCCCATTTGGAAGGTCTACCTATATACACGTCATACGGTGCCTTTTTACAATGCACAATATGAGTCATTATACAACCATGATATTCTTCATCACAATGCTGGTATTAGTCTTAAGATGCATATCATCATCATATGCCTCCAAGATATAGTCAATCTTGCTTGCAATCTCTTTGTCATTGATTGCGAGTTCAATAGCTCCTGTAGGAAGTTGTACAGCTGTTACGATGTACTGAGGCACAAAAGCCTTTCCATCTACTTCAGTAGGTTCTGCCATGGCCTTCTTAATCTGACCAAGATAATAACGGATTTCATTTTCCATGATTGTTCCTCCTTATATTGAATAATTCTTTTAGCTTCCATTTAACAGCTAGCCAGCACTGCATTAAGTAACTTGGTGATTTGTAGGACATATATGCACCTCCTACATATCAGCAGCACTATAGAAGTCTTTTCTAGCTGCTTCAATTTCTGCTTTTGTAACAGGTACTGTAGTTAAGTTTTCAAACAATTCAGTACCCAGTGGTAAGCGTCTATAGTCGCCCTTAACCTTATCTACAAGATGATTATTAGTCATATACTTTAACAGCATCTTCAAGTCATCCTTCGAAAGGCCTGTATAATCCTCAAGTGTAGCTCTGCTGAAGTATGGTAACTGATACAGTATCTTAGCCATTTCATTAGCATCTACAAGAGGCAGTGTTAAGAACAGAGACCTCAGCTTACTAATGTTATTAGCAGATGTGTCAGATGTAACCATGTCCTGTTCACTCAAGCGGTCATAACCAAAGCTTTTCGTACAATAGAGCTCGTCCATGAAATCTACAACAAAGTCCACATGCTCAGGCTTAACTATAACCTTTTGACCAGTCTCATCCGAAGAGAATACGCAGCATGCCGCGGCGACGGCGAGACGAGCAATCTTGATACGTTGGTCAGCTGCCTCAACAATAGGAATTTTAGATGAGTACTTAGCACCCATCTTTGTAGCGCATTCAAGAATGCGCTGCGTAGCGTCCTCAGTAATGATAACGTCATCAGGCTTTCGGCTCCATGCCCACAGCACACGAGTATTGCATAAATCAGATGTGTACACATGCGGAACGGGTGGTAGGTCTTTAAGGGGCCTGTTAACAAGAGATGGGTCAACGTCACCAGATGCAACAGACATTGCAAGGTCAAGACGCCTAACATCTTCTGCTTTGCCCATAAGCTTCAGCACTGCATTTACACCATACGTTTCTGAATTAAGCTGACGGCCATTTCTAGGGTTAGAAATGTAGATAGCGCGTGTTCTACTTGTGGTCTCAGCAGTGATAACTCCTGTAGCTTTTGCAATACCACTAGAACGAACATCGGACATAACTGCCAAATCATCTTCACTTAAACCTGACAGCTCATCGATGGTAAGCAAGCCTCCATCATTAAGAGGAAATGCACCCCAAACAAGAAACCATCGTTTGTTATTCTGCTGCATATTATAGACCAAACCTGTTCGTCTTGAAGACTCACCAGAGTGCAATTCACCAAGTCTGTAATGATGCATCAATCTTTCAACAATTGTAGTTTTAGCCTGTCCTGAGTCGCCTATAATAAGAAGCTCACCCCAGCCACGCTTAACGTACTGCTCCTGGAAATAGAAGTTTAGCACAGTATGATAAATCAAATCTACTGCAAAAGCTACATTTCGTCTTTCCCAGATATATGTAACGTTACGCTCCAAGTCTGTATGAATTTCATCGAACTTCTCACGGATAGTCTGACCCGGTTTTACCTGAAACATTTTCAAGTGCTCTAATGTTTCTTCGTTAAGTTCAAAGTCGCTTATTAGGTCTTTCTCTGGATAAGCCTTATCGAATACATACGTAGCATACTGAGAGTTAGGGTCAGGATACATGTAGCCAGCCATGGTGTACCTTTTGTTAGTTTTGAGGTTATTTCCTATATAATATCCCGTACGTACTACATATTCGTGCTCTTTAGAGAAACCGAAGTTCGCCTCAGCCTTTGGAATAAGCCTCAGCTCTTCAAGGTTCATATGTTCCTTGATTTCTATCATGCAACGGTCGCATCTTGGGTTGACTCCAAGCATTTCGTATATCACAGCCATCTGCTGCTTTTCCGTACACTTGATAAGCTTCATTACATCCTTATCTACCGATGATAGTGTCTTTTCCATTTCACCAGCATGTAGAGCAAGTTGACAATTTGAACATTTCTTATTGTCACCATCTGCGGCATCTCCGCAGAATGCTCGAATAACCTTAGGACACAAGTAAGGTGTACTATCCTTACCACTTACCATAACAGGTATTCTCAAGCGCTTTCCAAAGAAACCAGCTTCTGAGCTGTCTGACAAGTGAACTTCCTGCGCTTCTGACTCATCAGCTACACGTTCCTCAACCATTGATGGGTCAATGTAGCGTGTGGCATTGTCAAGAAGCGTTTGAAAATCCTGCGACGTTTGGCCACACTTCGTAAAGAAGTCTGTAATGTCTCCCTTAGCAGGGAAGTTCTCAGGCCAGTTAATAACATAGACATCTACAACACGATACAGCTTCTCGCAAAGTTTCTGCGTCGCAATACGTCCAGCCTCATCATTGTCCTGAGCCAGATAGACTCGCTTCTTATTTCTAAAAAGCTTCGTCCAATCAGGTTTCCAAGTACCAGCACCAGATGTGGCACAGGCAGTAGGAAAACCATGTTGTTCGGCACATATACGGTCCATCTCACCTTCTGCCCAGACTATGTACTCTACATCAGGGTCTACAACCTGGTCTATTCCGAATATACGGACTTCACCATAAGAATTGTTGTATTCATCTACATAATTAAGTACTTTCCACTGGTCATCAGTTGAGTTCCATTTGTACCTTCTAAAATTGACAAGTGTGTTATACTCATCATAAATTGGAATGGTGATACGCTCTCCATCCCAACCTAATTGAAACCTTTTCAGAGTCTCATCAGTTAATCCTCTTCGCTCTTTCAACATGTCCCTTATTGGACCGGTCAAGCTCATAAGCTTTTGATGGTACTCCTGTATCAATCCAACATCAATATCTGGCCTTGTAGGTTTGGTACCGTCAGGTCTTGGGATTTTCAAAGCGTCACCAAGTTGGAACCAAGCCTCTTCATTGGATAAGCCATACAAGTGCTTATACATAGTATGTATGTTGCCCTTAGAATGGCAGCTATTACAGTAGTAAACGCCTTTAGCTAAGTTGACTGTAAGCGAGGGATTGTTGTCTGTTTGCGACTCGTGTAGCTCCTTAAATGGGCATTCAGCTTTTATCTCCTGCCCTCTTCGCTGGATATTCTTAAGCTCATTCATAAAGAAGGCTTCATTGTCTATCTCAGCGAGAATACGATTAGTGTATTCACTCCAGCGCATGTGGCAACCCCCTTAAAGTACAACGCGGCGGCGTTGTGTCGCCGCGTTGCTTGATACTTAGATTAAAATTCAGTCTTATCCAAGTCAGGGGCTGCACCACCGGAAGTAGATTCAGAACCAGTATCTTCAACGTCAAAGTTAACATCCTGGATAGTGTTACGGAAGGACTTGTAAAGCTCCAATGCAAATGCACGGTCTTCCTCACCTGTTGCACCTGCCGGGGTAGCAGTTGCGATGTACCACTCATTACCATTCTTAGCCATGAGCTTTTCATTAAGTACGTAACCGTAGTTCCACATATTCTGCATGGTTACTTTAGCCAAACTGTACAGCTTCTTGCCTTCATTGTAGTTTGTCTTTGCAAAGCTTAAAATGATAGGCATGCGCTCACCAGCGAAGAAGCCAAAGAAATTGATATACTTTGTGCACTTAGGAAGAGCTTCCTTACCCTGCTTGGTGTTATCAAACTCACAACGCCTACAAGATGCACACATTACCTGAGAGCCATCAGACTTCTCACCGACCTTACCATCACGAGCGATACACTGAATACCACCGCCATCTGCACGGTCTTTCCAGTCAATGTTGTTGTTGAACTTAAAGACAGGAATGAAAGTCTTACCATTCAAACGCTCCTTAGTAAGAGAATTGATAATGTCACCTTCATTAGCCTGCTTGTCCTTTCTTTCAGGACTAAGCGTCTGCACCACCTTAACACGCGGGATAATCATATCTCCTGCATCTTCATCCTCGAAGCCCATAGGTGCTTCAGACTGTGTAGCAAGCGCTGCCTGCTGCTGTGCTACCAAAGCCTCTTCAGTAGCTTTCATGTTTTCGTTACTCATAAAAGTATCCTCCTTCTGATTTGTCCTTAAGGGCTTGTCCCTTAAGATATTTTTATTATATCATAAAAATGTGAAGTTGTAAAATCACATTTTACGAACCATTGGTTACTGCCTGTTACATTAACGCGTCTGCTGCTTCTACACACTTAGTAGCTATTGCGTCAGCCATTACATTAGAAACTACAAACTGTCTAAGCTTATCAGGCGGAAGCTTAAATCCATTATTCTTTTCTGACAGAACATTTGCCTGTTCAAGTAAATCCTTCTTTGTAGTTGTACAAACTGAGTCATACTTAAGAAGAACCTCTGTCATAAGGTGAGCCCCTGTGGTATCTTTCGTTAACAGCGTATTAGCGGTGACTTTACCAAATGGAATGCAGTGGCCTTTGATGTGATAGAATGTAATCTCAATGCCAGCATCATCACATCTACAATAAGCTTTAGAAATCTCCTGCCACAAATCACGATTTTTAACTGGCTCACCAACTGCTGTAACCCAGCCTTTATGCTGCCAGCTCTTGTACCACTCTTTAGTCATAGCATTGAATAAGTACTCAGAGTCAGTCACAATCTGTGTAGGCTGCTTAGCAGACCAGATATGGTCCAGGGCAGTGAGTAAAGCTAGAAGCTCACCGCGCTGATTTGTAGAAGCCATCTCATAGTTAGACAAAATACTTGTCTGCTGAAGGTGCAAGTCTTTATCGAACTGCTGAATGAAAACTCCGCCAGCAGCAACACAGTCAGGCTTACCGTTGCGGCGGCACGCGCCGTCTATCGAAATAAGAAGCATTATCTCACCTCCTGTAAACCGATGCACATTATCAAAAACAGAAAACAAAATGCACCGAACAAAATTTTGTCAAAGTTAGTTGCATCTTTCTTAATAGCCTGTCCAAGACAAACAAGTGAGAAAAGAATGCATGCACACTGAACTACAATAGTTGCAATCATGATATGATACCTCCTTCTGTATCTGTAAAGCGCACGTCTGAAGTCACAGCAGTAAGAACATGTCCATCATTCAATTCACATACAAAGACTGGATAGTAATCTTCTCCGTCATTTTCCTGGAATAAACCGAGTACATGGCAAGGAGTAACGCCCATATCTACACCCAGCTTTTTGCGCCAGTAGGTACCGATGTCTACCTCAGCGCTGCGGCGCTGCATTGTAACTTCCATGGAAAGCTTGCTCATTATTCGTGCGCCTCGCTTTCCTCAGTCTTCTCGTTATAGTGCTTAGTAGCTTCTGCACAAGCTTCTTCTGAGCACTGATTGTCTTCGCGGGTATTAGCCGGCTCATTACCGAACTGTGTACGTCTGCACGCATTACAAATGTTAACATCTGTATTAAGCATCCTTATTCCTCCTCTCCTACAAATCTCTTAAAGATAGGACAGTTGAGAGACTTCTCACCAAGAGCATTTGTAGATTCGCCAAAAGTATCAATCTCAATGCTGCGGCCTAGATACTTATCAGGACTGTCCCAGATGGCCTGGCGCTGAGCATCGTTAAAGCCAGAACCTACACCAAGCTTATTACCATTGTAGTCAACTACAAGGGCACCCATCATACCTTCAAACTTACCAGTACCCTCAAGAATATCTACAACCTCAAGTGTGTGCTCTTCAGTATGCTTCACTTTAAGCAACTCTTTAGAGCGTTTAATCTCATACTTACCAATAGACGAGTTAAGCATAACACCCTCACCGCCGCGAGCCCAAATCTTATTAACGATTGGCTCAACATCTGACATGTTCTTTACAAGGCCAAGAATAGGTACGGGTCTAATTGCTTTAAGCTCCTGGTGAAGGCCGAAGGCCTGAATGAGCACAGCCCACCTTTCTGGTTCAAGTATCTGGATGCTCTCATCCATTAAGGTAGCACCAAGAGTGACTTTACGAACCAGTGCCTTATCAGCAGAGGTGCCTGCTCTGAACTCATCAAGCGGAACCATGTCAAATACATTAAAGGTAAGACCTGTTTTTATACCCTTGCTATTTGCAATAGAGTTTGTTGCCTGACGCTGAGCAATGCAATCCTTAAACGTACCAGCAGCTAAAAGCTCTCCATCATACACTGTATTGTTAGGAAGATATTTTGCATCTTCAATAATTTCTACAAGGCCGGTATCTTCATGTCCTGAACGGCTATAGCATCTACACACACCATTCTCTTTAACAAGAATACGACGGATGCCATCAAGCTTTTCTGTTACGATACATGGCCACTTTGTTTTCTCAGGACCTACATCACCGTAAAGGGTTCCAAGCATACAGCCAATTTTAGGAATAAAGTCACTACCATACACTTTGTTAAGTGTAGTTGCTGTAACGCCGATTTTAAGCTCCTGCGTAACAATGGCTCTAGCAAGCCATTCAGCATCTGGCTGGGTTGCTTTGGTGCAGTTAATGAAACGTGCCGCCATTGCAAGGTCAGACTCATTGCCAGTAGTGTGCGACTTCAGATAGTCAATCATCTGTTTGTAGGTAACTGCGTTATCTTCACCGACTACATGAGGACCACGTGCTTCAGCCATCTTAAGTGCCTTTGCAAGTTTGGCCTTAGAAATACCCGTTCTTGTGTATGGGTCATAAATGAACTTAAGAATAGTCTTAAGACCCGGAACCTGCTCATTCTTCTTAAGCAGATACTGCTTGTCGTTTGTACCTGACGTTCTTGACACCAGGTCGATTACTTTTGCGACTTCAATCATAGTAATGCTCCTCCAGTTTCTTTCTTAAATTAAATTTGAAGCTATTTATGACTTGACTGACGTATGGTTGAGAAACACCTGCTTGTTTCGCTATCGATACCATGGAAGCTTCATATTCTGAGTCGCGCCACAGTGATACGATAACTTGGTGCTTCTTATTTGTCAGTGTATCATACTGTTTCTGAAATTCTTCCCTTACAATCCTGTGCAACTCTTTTTTCATAAAGTCCTGCTCTACATTAGAAGGCGTTGAAAGAAAATCTACAAACTCATGGTCTGTACCGTCTTCTGAGTAAGCAACATTGTTGTAAGAGATTACTTCTAGCTGGCGCTGTTTGTTTTGTGTTCTTACGTATGACCCTAAAGCATTGTAGATACACACTGAAGCGTATGTAGAAAATCGTACTTTCTTGTTTTGGTCATACGTTAATATTGCATTGTAAAGCGCCTCATAACCAATACTCTCTGCTTCAGGGTCCTTAGCAAGATTGAACTTATTAAGCTGCTTAAAGATAAGACCAAGATGCTTGGCTATCGTAGCATTGATGTCATCCTGCATCGGACTCCCTCCTTTATTCTATTATTGACTTAGCCTGTTCAACTAAATCTGCCACATCTTTGACAGACCTACAAATTCCTCCTATAGCTCCGGCGGCGCGCATCTCATCGAGAAATATTTCCTGGTGAGGCGACGGGGTGCCGGTGTCATCTTTCAATTCAGCAAGGACTAAAATGCCATGTACGCATATGAATACGTCAGAGTAACCCTTGTTGTATCTGTCACAAACACGAATAGCTTTAATTCGCTCTCGCTGCTGTGGCTCAAGCCACTCCATCACTTTTTTCAACAGTGTTGCTTCGTCGCTGTACTGCTGGGTGGATGGTAACGGTTTGTTTCTGTTCGTCATAATGCACCTCCAAATGGCTGCCAAGTGTAACTCCCCAGTTTGCAATTACAAAGCTAGGCACTTGCACAAGCACATTTCTAGGGTTTGTCACATTGACAGTTTTTACATGCACTAATCTACACCTCTTTCTCATTAGGTCGCCACTTGAGTGTTGCGGCACCTAACTCTTTATCATTGTGTGCTGTGAATACAAAAGCTCTATCACTGCCAAATGTTCGATAAGCAATGGTACTAACCTCTGCATCCTTAGGCAACTTCTGTAAGGATGCAATAAGTTCTCCAATGGTTATATAGTACATTAGATATTGCCTCCCTTCAAGTGATTAAGCACTGCATAGCTTGCTTCACCTTTACCCTGAAGTACGTCACTATACAGAACCCTGTCGATAGTTCCTTTAGCAATCATCACGTAATAATCGCAATGCTTTGGCTGCTTCATCACATCGCCATATATTCGTTCCATAGACTGCTTAAAAAGTTCGTAAGACCAATTCAAGCTGAAATAAATCGATATGTGAGCATTTGTGAGCGTCAGGCCTTTGTCGGCTGATGCTGGGTTTGCAATCAAATACTGAATCTTGCCTTCTTTGAATAGCTTAATCGCTTCATTCTTCTCTGCTAAAGTTGTTTCGCCATACACGCATCTACACGAGTCTCCAAGAGCTTGTTGTATAATTCTGAATTCTGCTTTGTAGTTTGCCCATATAAGAACCTGCTCGTTACCAATCTGACCAAGCAAGTCAATAAGCTTTGCAAAGCGATAACTGCTCAGCTGATACAGCTCAGTCTTATCCTCGTTATAGAACTTGTTTTCTTTTACAGCCTGCGTATCAATAATGAAGCCGGATGTTACCTGATTAAGCTTGTTAAGTTTTGCAGCGGCACTAGGAGCTGTAATTCTAAGCCCATCACCTATTTCCATGTACAGCTCATTCTTAAGCTTATTGTAGTGCTTCTTAAGCTCAGCAGGCATTTCAAATTCCACCTCATGGAATGTTCTGCCAGGCGTTGTAAGTACGTCCTCTTTATCTACATACAAAGCATACTTCCTAATCAAGGAAAAGAGCTCGTCCTTTTTGTCTGGTCTTAAAGCCAGCTTTTCATACTGTGGATTGTAAGACATGTTAACAAAGTAGTGTTCCTTAAACTGAGAATAGCTCTGCTGTATTCCATAATAGTCCACGGCTCTTAGCTGCATGTAATATTCCTGCTCACCGTTAGGTGCAGGCGTGCCAGATAAAAGATAGAAGCGTTCTAGAGTCTGTGCAAAATCTACAAGCTCTTTACTGACCTTTGACTTCGGACTCTTCATATCTGAACTCTCATCGATAATACAGCCGACCAGGTGTAACTTATCGAAGTGTTCTCGATACTTAACGAATGACTCAGTATTGGTCACGTAAATATTCGCTTCTGAGTTAATACGCTCTAAGCGCTTTGCAGGCGTTGCGGCGTGGCAACTAACAACTTTAATCTCTGGAATGAATTCAGCTGCGTCAGGTATCCATGCATTCTCAATAAGAATTAACGGACATACTACTAACCACTTGTGTGTAGGATTAGCTACAATGTCGTCATACATTATTGATAATGATAAAGGTGTCTTACCTGTACGTGTGTCATAGAAGAACGCATATCTGTCTTGGTATCTAGCAATCTCTCGCCCCAGCTGCTGATGGCGCATAAGCGTCAAATGCTCATTTACCTTAAAGGATTTCCTTGGCCCGTTCTTAATCAAATCTTCTACATTACTTCTAATGGCCAGTTCCTTATAAAAGTACCTCTGAACTTGTGGTGGAGCAGTGTCAATATTATCTACACCAATTCCTCTGAGTAGCTTCAAAACCTCTGGTACGTTATGTATAGACATTCTGTACTGAGTCTTTATTCTATTCGTATGAATAGGGTAAATGCTAGACATTAGCTTCTGCGTTTCCAAATCATTGCGGTCGCACTGAACTTCAAGGCAGTTTCTAGACATCAATATTTTGTTTCTCAATCTGGACACCTCCTCAAACTAGTTACCCGCCTTTTAAGACTTTCATCCAAAGAATAGTCTGCACTTATCATGCAGACATCTTTGTAGTTCTAGCATCGGCTGAAAGCGAGGTAGATGACAAACTATCTCAAAAAGACCAATGCTAGGACTCTGGTGCACTTGAAGGGTTTCGAACCCCCAACCTCTCGGTTCGTAGCCGAGTGCTCTATCCGTTGAGCTACAAGTACACAGTGGAGCATAAGGGGCTTGAACCCTTGACTTCCTGCTTGCAAAGCAGGTGCTCTCCCAACTGAGCTAATACCCCATGATTGACAGCTTTCCCAGCTTCATAACTGTCATGTCCCAATGAACGCATTTATGTATCCGGTCCTTTACTTTGGTTTCGTCTGCCAGGACAATAATTGCGGGAGATGGATTTGAACCACCGACCTCTGGGTTATGAACCCAGCGAGCTACCAAGCTGCTCTACCCCGCTATAGAAGGAGTGCCGTGGCATATACTTGTGTTGAAGTAGGGATGAACTACTCTCAATCATATGCCGCGGCGCTACTAGTCTGTGAAGTTGTTCACCGACTGTTAAGAGTCCATAAAGTAAGAGGTCCCGCGTCTTTACCAGCTAGAGACCTTATGGGCTCTTAACAGTCGGCGAGCATTCTAAGAACACACGCCGATTGCTGAGGTGTAACAACTACTCCTCATACTGTGAGAATTACATCTCAGCAGCTGCCTGCTCGTCGTACACGCCGTCTTCACCAGCAGCTTCAGTGTTACCCTCCATAGCTGCCTCAACGTTAGGAGCCTCACTCTCTGCAGGAGTACCAGCACGCTTAGCTTTCTCAGCCTTAGCAGCATCAACACGTGCCTGGTTAGCTGCGATAGTCTCCTCAGAAGCGCCACGCTGCTTAGCTTTGTACAGAACAGAGTTTGCGTTGATAATCTCACGCTTAAGCTGCTCGTCAGTCATATCCTCAAGAGCGATACCAGCCAGCTGACCACGCGGTTTCTTCTCAGCTACAGGAGCCTCGACTTCGATAGTGAACTTGTCACCAGCGCTCATTCCTTCAGGAACAGTTACTTCAACTTCAAATTTCTTTGCCATGGTAAATACCATCCTTTCTTATATTCGACTATTGTCTCTATTAGGTGTCCCGCACCTTATGATATTATTATACACCCCCTGCCCCTAAAAGTAAACCCCCTTTCCTTACGGATTTTCTACAGGTGTCCTTTGCGGGGCTGCCAGCGACCCGGCGTGAGCAAGGTCCTTGGCGTTTTCTTAACATCTCAACTTTCTTAACCTTCCTAACTTTTTGACGTACTCCCTTGAAACCCCGCCTATAAGGATTTGTTT
>ERZ808278.151-NODE-151-length-57787-cov-5.160344_pt1 | contig 57787 bp, 52 predicted proteins | sample MGYA00521239_ERZ808278 | MGnify/ENA primary metagenome ERZ808278 (study PRJEB31516, sample SAMN03275600) | gut metagenome | biome: mammalia-associated habitat; material: feces | host: Papio cynocephalus | place: Kenya | collected 2012-07-17 ... | reverse complement strand
AGATCTTTCTGCGGTTGGAATCCTTGTGCCCAAGTGTTGTTGACCGCATAAGCCTCGGAAAACATCTGATTATTCAGAATGATCGGCAGTGCATTGACACGATCCGGATCGATTTTTCCAGTCTTCGGATCGCGCGCGCCATATTCCAACATGCCGGTACGCTCTGCACGCTCATCCTCTTTCTTATCCGAACCAAAATATTGATTCTTGGTAGGATCAAAGTAACAATACAATCCAAAATCCTGATTCAGATCATAGGTATAATAGAACACCCCATCCACTGCAAATGCCATGACATCCTTGGTCCAAAGGAAGCCGTGCGTATGGAATTCCGAAGCAATCGTTTTGGAACCGGTGTAGGAACGATTACTGGTACTCCCTTCCGCACCGACGCCACCGGCAACGCCGGAAAGCTGATCGCGCGTCGTCTCCTGATTCTGCTTCCGGTACTGATACCACACATTGCCCGCTGTGTCCCGATACCATTTATGCAAATTCGGCGTAACGCTGGTTGCGGAGGAGAAAATTTCAAAGAAATCGACCTCAATGTAATAGGTGGTATTTTCCGATAGACTCTTTCCGTCATGCTCTTTTTTATAGGTTTCATCATACAGATTTGCAAAAGAAGCCATTGCCCAGAAAGATGTCCATTCTCCCATTCCATAACACGGCACTTTTGCACGCATTTCCAGATACCCATAGATGAAGTTCATCGTATCTCCGGTGGTAAAAGAATAGTTGGTAATATAATAGTTTTCTGCCGAACCCTTCTTCCATGTCACCCCGTCATAATCAATTTCACGTTTATTCGGATCATAGATATAAGTATGCATCACCAAATTGCCGTTCCCGTCCTGTGAGATGACCTCCGGCAAAATAGAATTTTCCGCATTGGCAGTGTACATGGATTGGTTGGTATCCATGGTCCAACGTTCCGGATCATACTGCTCGGTGCCGTTGAATTCATCATTCCAGACCAAGGTGAATACATTGGATTCTTTGCCTTTTGTCACATCATCCATTTTCTCATACTGACCGGGCTTTTGCGTACGGAACCCTTCCACCGCAGATCCATTGTTTTCCCAAGTAAGGGCAACATCCGTCACTTCGCCGGATTGCTTGTATGCGGCGGGAATCGTCACATCTGTTTCCAATCCCGTATACTGCTTGATAAAGGATTCCACCATCAGATTGATTCCATAATAATGTCCCGCATCAAAAACCAGCTTTTTCCCGACAAATCCTGCCTGATAAGCCGTGAGTTTGGTTGCCCCAAATGTTTCGGTACGCGAAGTTTTGCCCAGCAGAATCTCATATTCCGCTTTGGCAGTATCATCCGTAACAATCTCCACATCATAAGCGCCTTCGCGTAAGAAATACTGTTTGAGTTTATACGCGTCATACCGAACCTCAAAGGAGGCATCCATCGGAATGACGATAACATACTCTGAAATCTCCACATCGCCGAGTTTAATCGTTTTGGCATCCGTTGCCTCAAGCAGTTTTCCTTCCGGCATCGTGATTGCGTCCGCAGGCTTGAAGTATTCCGCAATATAAGCGTCTACCATGCGCACCACTGCCGCATTGCAACCGCCGACGATCGCAATCTGCTTTTCGCCGGTTGCAAAACCGGCGTCCCGCGCCCAGTTTTTCCGATTTTCCTTTACCCGATCCAGCGCCGTTTTGCTGAGTGCGCGGTCGGTGGTTCCGATTAAGAATTCACAGGGATAGCTGGCATCGCCCTGCGCGGAAATCGGAAGTCTGAAACCGGAAAGTCTATAAATTTCACTCTGTAATCTGACTGCCGCCGCGCGGACAGCCGCGTCCGTACCATCGCCGAGAATGATTCCATAGGAAGCAAGCGACTCACCGCCGTAGGTTTCAATGTCATACGCCTGCAAATGTGTGATCTGCTTTTCACCTGCAAAATCTGCCGCCGGCTGTGCAAGTCGCTTGACAAATTCTTCGCAAGCGGCATAGATGGCTTCTTCCGAGCCGCCGGTAATGGCAACTTCGTTCTCGCGGATATAGATTGTCCAGTCTAAATCGTGATTTTTCCGGGCATCCGTGACAATGGCATTGGCATTTTTAGACGCTTCGCGATTGGTCACGCCGAGCAGAATCTCTTTGGCTCCCACAGGGGGCGTTTCTCCACGCCGGATATAGTCGTCTTTCACTTCCACAGACGTAGCGCCGCCGATCTCCTTGAGCGCATTTTCGATCAATGCCGAGCCTTTGTTAATCAAGGAGTTTCCCGTCAACCCCTGTGGACCGACAATCGAATACTCTCTTAAGGCATACGCAAGCGATGCCGCGTTCGGCGTTTTCGGATCGTCCGGCTGATTGGTGGTCTGCGTCGGATCGTTTCCGCAGGCACAGAACAGCGCCAATGCGGAAAATACCACAATTACAAGACAAAGCAGTCGGAGATACCCACGTTTCTGGTTCTTCATACAGCGTTCCCTTTCCATTTTTATGATTGAATTTATGCAAAACTGTGGGGATGCCCGAAAGCACCTCCACACAGCGTCACATTTCTTCGGTTTTCGGCAGAATTTTTCCGCAGGTGATCGGCAGATTTCCGTTACGCTCCCGGAGCGCATCCAAAAATGCTTTTTCCGTTTTCACATCCCGCAAGGTCAAAAGATACCGTAATTCAAACATACTGCCCATATTGGTGGTCTTTACTTTTTGCAGTTCCGTTTTCTCCGTGTACGTTGCAAACAGATCGTCAAACACATCTACATAGTTCAGCGTTTCGGGAATGACGATCGTTAACTGCCGCTGGGCGTCGCGCGGTTTTCCGATCGGCAAAAAGTTCAACCCGATCATCACCGCGGCAAGAATCACCGTCAACACCGCGGCATACTGGATCTGTCCCGCGCCGGTCGCCAGTCCCACCGCCATTGCAAAAAAGATCGCGCAGATCTCCTTTGCCGTACCGGGCGCGGAACGAAAGCGCACCAAGCTGAATGTGCCAAGTACGGCGATGCTCATCCCGATGTTGCTGTTGACGAGCATAATCACCGACTGCACCACCGCAGGTAACATGACCAACGTAATGACAAAGCTTTTGGTATAATCTTTATTTTTGACAAGATACGCGCCTGCAATCACCGCGCCGAGCGCAAGCGCCGCAAGCAGTGCAAGCAGTGCCGCACCGACGCTGACGGTCGTACCGTCCGCAGACGTGTCAAACAAACTTTTGAAATAGGTACTGAACATGTCTTTTTACCCCATAATTTCCGAAAGAGCCGCACCAAACAGACGCGGATACTCTTTCTGATAAATGTTGCCGTATTTTGAAAAAGAAGTCGGGCGCGCCTGCACATCCGTCAGCGCGGCGGTCAGCCAAAGCGGCATGGTTGCCGGAAGCTTTAGTTCCAGTAACACTTTTCCCTCCGGCAAAAGCCGTTCCCCACTGTCGGTGGTGTCCAAATGCAGATCCTGCAACCGATAGCGGATATTCCGATCAAAGGTAACGCGAAGTTCCGGATCGTCCTGTACAAAGTAGGCTTCCCGGTCATAGGCGAGATAGACCGCCGGATGCGGCTGATAAAACCGGACAAAATAATCGATCTCCCGAAAAATCTGACTGTCGGTCGCGGGCAAAACCCCCTGCGCCAAGTAAGCGTACGCGCTATGATAAGGGAGCTTGATCCGCCGTTTATACACAATCCCCTCATATTTCTTTTTTAATTCCAGAAATACCGGTGCCTCCGGCGTGACCACACCGTAACTGCGCAGGCGGATTTTCTCTTTATAAACCGGTTTGTCTAAAGAGCGTCGGATCAGATCATAACAATGGGTATCATAATAAATATTGCACAGGGTGTAATTGCCGTAAGCGTCCGCGGTAAGATACGGGGACAACCGTTCCATCAACGCCGTATACTGTGCTTCCGTCAGCAAATACTTTTTTTCTACCCGTGCAAACGTATAAGTAAGTTGTGCCAAACGGTGCTTCCTCCTTTTATCATGGTGGGAGACATCTATTTTATTATACTGTACTTTTGTGAAAAATGCAATAGCTTTTCGAAAAAAAGGTTGCAATTTTGTCACTATTTATTCTATTTTTGCCGTTGGGCTTGTGCCGGATTCATCCGGTAAGCAGTTGGGGAAGAACCGGTGTATGCGGTGAATACGCGGGAAAAATACAGTGGATCGGAATAGCCGAGCGCAGAAGAAATAGCTCTGACCGGCATTTCGGTTTCGGCAAGCAGCCGTTCTGCCTTTCCCATCGCAATCTTCGTCCGGTAGGCAACCGGCGTCAATCCCGTACAGGCGCGGAACAGACGGATGAAATGATACGGGCTTAAGGAACAGGCGCGGGCAAGTTCTGCAATGGTATCATGCCGGAAACAATAGTTTTCCAGTACGCTCAGTGCGGGAAGCAATTGGGAAAATTGTGCGGATGGCATCGGCGCACTGTGCATTTGTGCGCGGCAAAGCGCGGCAAAGATCAACCGCAGGTATGCCTGTGCGCAGCTTTCTTTTTGCGGAAGATGCGCATGCTGTTCCGCAAGCAGTGCCTGCATCCAAGTACGCAGTTGCGCAAATACCAAACGGCAGGACAACACCGGCGACGCTTCTAACGACGGCAACAAGGATGCCGCTTCCGTACCGGTAAAATGCACCCAATATGCAGTATGCCGCGGGGAATACAGATAGTGTTGCGGCTGTCCGGGCAAAAACAGAATGACGTCTCCTTTTTTCGCAAGATAATCCATGCCATTGTATTTCACGGTTCCCTGCCCTGCCAAAAGCAAAATCAGCTGATAATCCTTGCGTCCGTGCGGACGATAAACCTCTTGTACAAGCGTATCATTTCGATCGTCAATGCCGCTTGCGCTGACAACCAACGGTTGGTCGGAAGTCGCTTCGCTGGAAAGCAAAAACATCTTCTTCGCCTCCTTCTTGCTGTTTTTCTGCGGATATTGTAGCAGATCCTCCTGCTTTTGTCAAGGAAAACCGCAATTTTATCCATTTACTTTTGTCAAAAAAGGTGTATCATGCAGAGGAACCCGCATCCATCGCGGTACGTCTTGCGATTCTGCCTGTATGATACCGCACCAAGCTAAAAAATACTTAAAGTATCTAGAAAAAGGAGCGTTTTTTATGACTTACACACGGGAAAAACGATGTTTTGACGACGGTTGGAAGCGCCATATCGGAGACATCCCCGTTCCCTCGCCGTCCCAAAAAGGTCCTGCTTACAGCCAAGCCAAATCGGAGTCCGCTTTGTGGGGACCTGCCGCACGGCACTATTTGGACAATTCCGACTGCTACGGTTCGCAAACGCAGGAGTTGCAAACCGTACTTTGGGAAAACGTAACCCTGCCGGACGATTACACCATCCGCAACATCCCCGATCCCTCCTATAACAATGCCCGCGGTTATTTTCCGGAAGAAAACGCGTGGTACCGCAAACAATTTTCTTTAGAAGAAGCCGATCGCGGCAAGCGATTACTGCTCCATTTTGAGGCAATCTCTCATGTTTCGGACATTTACATCAACGGACATCTGATGGCGCACAGTGAAAACGGACATCTGCCGATCGTGATTGATTTCACAGACATCGCAGATTTTGACGCGCCGAACGTCGTTGCCGTATCCATCACCATGCAGTGCAACGAGGGCTGGTGGTACGACGGCGGCGGCATCTACCGGCATGTATGGTTGGAAAAAACCGCACCGGTTGCCGTTGCGCCGTTCGGCGTCTATGTCGCGCCGAAAAAGGAAACATCCGGATGGACGATCCCGGTAGAATTGTCCGTCGTCAACAGCAGTCTGGAAATGTCCGATCTTGTCATCACACTGGAGATTTTAGATGCCGCGGGGAATGTGGTTGCAGACGCCTTGATCGGCATGGATCTGCCCGCGAAAGAAACGGACGGCACACATGCCATCCTCCATATGAGCGAGCCGCTTCTGTGGTCGCCTGAAGAACCGAATCTTTACCGCTTGCGTACCGTTTTATATGAAGGCGTTGTGGAAAACGAACTGGATCGCGTGGAAACGGTATTCGGTTTCCGGACGGTGGAATTGGATCCCAAGCAAGGGCTCTTACTCAACGGCAAGCCCACCTATCTCTACGGCGTATGCTGTCATGAAGATTACGGACTTTGCGGGAAAGCCGTTCCTGATGCAATCAAACGCTATCGGTTGCAACTGCTGAAAGAAATGGGGGCAAACGGCTATCGGGGGGCGCACTATCCGCACAGTGAGCAAACGCTGGACGCCTGCGACGAACTGGGACTGCTCGTAATGGATGAAACGCGGCGCTTCAACCCCTCCGAAACCGACCTTGCAGATCTGCGCAAAATGATCTTACGCGACCGCAACCATCCGTCTGTGATTTTCTGGTCCATCGGAAACGAAGAACCCCTGACGGCAACCGAACAAGGGAAAAAGATCGCGCAGACCATGGCGGCGACCGTTCGTCGCTATGACAAAACGCGGTTTGTCACCATGGCAGTCGATCGTGTGCCGCATGAAGCAACCGTCTATGACGCTTTGGACGTGATTGCGATCAACTACGGCGTCAAATCCGGAACCATCCTGAAAACGCACGAAAAATACCCGGATAAAGTGATTCTTGCCGGAGAATCCTGCGCAACCAGCACCACCCGCGCATGGTATGACGAGGACGATCCCGCGCTCGGATACATCAGAGGCTACGACCAGATGACCAACGCATGGTTTACCGGACGGGAGGAGACGATCCGGTATTATGACGCCCTGCGTCCGTGGCACGCCGGATTTTTCCAATGGGCAGGCATTGAGCACCGCGGCGAAACGGTTTGGCCGCGGCTCTGCTCCCAATCCGGCGCGTTGGATCTGTTTTTACAGAAAAAAGACGCCTTCTATCAGAATCAGTCGCACTTCACCGCCGCGCCGATGATCCATCTTCTGCCGCATTGGAATTTGCGGGAACGGGAGGGAGAGTTACTTCCGGTATGGGCATACACCAACTGTGAAGAAGCGGAATTGTTTGTGGACGGCAAATCCTGCGGCAGACAAAAACTCGCTCCGTTTGCGCACGGCGCATGGGAAGTCTGCTACCATCCGGGAAGGCTGGAGGTCGTCGGTTACCGCTCTGGGGAAATTGTCGCGCGTGACGTGGTGGAAACGACCGGTGAGCCGGTCGCCCTGCGGCTTGATGCACAGATTCCCCGGCAAAAAACAACCGGCAAGCAATCTACGGTTTTGCATTGTGTATGTCTGGACAGTGCCGGACGGGTAGTACCGGACGCCACCCCCACAGTTTCTTTCCGATGCAGTGCGGGCGGGCGCATTGTCGCGACCGGCTCAGACGTCTGCGATCACACACCGCCGGCGTCTCTTACCCGCAGGATGCGGGCAGGCGTCATTGCCGTACTGTTGGAAGTATCCGGCGAAGCGCCCGTGCGCGTTTACGCAAGTGCGCCTGCGCTCACACCTGCAAAATTGATTTTCTGATATAAAATCTTCAAAAAAGAAAAAGAATTGCGCCTGTACCGTCCGTTTTTCGGAAGATACAGGCGCAATTTTGATACAACCCCCAAAGCCGCTATCAGCCTTGAAAATTCGTGTAAGCTTTTTTGAAAGAAATGCGAGAATGAAGTTCCTCCGCGCGCTTTGCCAACATATCGGAAAACACACTGGAGGCATATTGCGTGCGCAGATTGGAGAATTCCGTCGTCTGCATCCGCGTTTGATTCGGTTCCATGCGCTCATAGACAAAATAGGAACCATTGATCTCCACGACGCCGCTGTATGCACCGACCGGCAGTTCCAGCACCGTGCGCTCCGCATCCGGCTCTAAATAACCCTTGATATAATATTCTCCGTTCGTCAGGTCACTGTGAATCATATAATAGGATAGAGACGTCTGTTTGGATAACTCCGCGGAGGCAGTCTCATAAACTTCCTGCAACGTACTGCCCCCGGCAAGTGCGTCCGCAAGCTTTTGCGCATAAGCGCGGCTACTCTGCGCCGACTCTGCCGTACTGCCATTATCCAAAATGCAAAGATACCGCACGCAGAAATAGGCGTCCGCGGCAATCTGCGCTTCGATCGTCGCGTCATCCGTTTTTATGATGTCCACGCTTTCTTTGCACAAATACTGAAACAACGCTTCCTTCAGCAGCTCATATTCCTCCTCCGCGCGTACCAGATCGCCAGTGAGATAATACGGTTCCATCGCCGCAAAATAAGCTTCTTCACTGCCGTAGTCGTTGATATATCCCTGAATGATCCCGTTCAGGCGATTCTGATACACATCATCCGAAATCGAAACTCCATACTCATCCGCAAGCGAATACAACGCGTAAATCGTACACAATTCGTCCAGCACATTCGCTTTCAACGTATCCAGTGCTTCCGGATGCTTGGTGAAATATGCGGGATCCTCTTTTTCATAGACCGCGCGGTATTTATAATACAGATACCGGTATTCGTCCATGGTAACTTTATAGCCATCCACCTTGAGCACGGTCGTCGTATCCTTATGTCCTGTTCCGATCTTCTCCGTACAGGAGCTGAGCATACACACGAACATTCCCAACACAAGACACAGCGCAAGCACCCGAAAATGCGTTTTCATTTTGCGTTTTCCCCTTTCCGCGTCTGGATTTCTTCAGATCAACTCAAAACCGCCGATGCTTGCAACGGTATGGGAACCGGAAATCTTAATGGTCTGTCCGGCGGCAATCCGATACACGTTGGACAGCACTTCGTTCACCGCAAGATAGGAAAGGCAGAATTCCGCCGTAATCCCGTTGTCCAAACTCATTGCCACTTGTGTGGAGGAGATCCGGAAGAAAGTGAATACCTTTTCTTCCCGCTTTGCGTTCGGATCGGTGGGATCTTCGGAAGTCTCAATCCGGATGCGGGCGATCATATCGCTTTTATCGAATGACGTTCCAGCCGGCACACTGCCCTCTAACTGGAACATGTAAGACAAAATCACATAGAAATGCGTCAGGCTGGAGCGCTGATCGTAGTTCCAGGAGGATCCGTTTGACGCGCAGGTATAGGTATAGTAATCATCCACCAGATTGGAATTGCCGCTTGTCGTGGCGCCTTCCTCTTTTTCTACTTTACTATGCAACAATTGGATGATTTCTTCCACCCGATGCGACTGGAAAGCGGAATCTTCATAGTTGCCTTCCACGCTGATCTGTGTGACTTTGGAAAGATTGGTCGTAAATGCGGTAGACGCGACATACGCGAACGTATCCAGTTCCAAAAAATAGAACAGATCAGCGTCTACTTCCACTACGATCTCATAGATCTGCGGATTTGCCGTCCAGTTTTCACTGAGCTGCCATGCCGCGACATAATAGGTATTCCGTTCCGTTTTCTTACTGAACAGCACCGGAAATTCCAGCTCCTGTCCTTCCAGTTCCGGTCTGCCGAGTTGATCTGCCGCCTCTTTGGAAAGCGTGCCGAGTCCATAGAACATCGCATATTCCGCATCGTCCTGCGTTGCGCCGATGCCGTACTTTGCAAGGATCTCCCTGCGCTGTGCCACCGTCGCATCCGTCGGAATTGCCGCGACTGTCCGGGTGCCGCTCAGACTGACAAATCCGGAGCAGATATTATACATCCGCGCTGTATCCACCGAATAAGTGAAACCGTTTCTTGCCTTCGGATAATTCATAATATAGAAATCCTCGGAGGTACCGACCTTGGTCGCATCATAGGACAGATCCAAATACTTTAAGCCTTTTCGGAACAACCGGAGATTCACATACGGCGTAGACGTGGAAGCCCCCGTCTCAATCACCGTAGTGGACAAAAAATCCGTAGCAGGCGCATTGGCATATGCGCCAAGCGTGTTCTGAATGATATAAATTTCGTTTCTGCCTTCTATGCGCGCATAGTAACCGTTTCCAATCACCGTCTGCGCGCCGATATAATACTGAATCACTTCGCCGTCCTTCATCGTGATGCGCAGAATCGTCGGACGGCTCTGCTCATTCAGATCGTCCGGATCCAGGTTATACTGACCGAGATTATCCCCCACTTCCCGCGTCGAACCGTCGCTGCGGGTAATCCGGTAAGCATTATCCCCATTCGTGATCCGATCCACCACCGTGGGGTTCACACTATACGCCGTCAGATAACTTAACGTCATGGAGCTGTGCGCCAATCCTTCCAACCCGACAAGCCGCAATTCATCCCCATAGTTTTCGTTTTGTTTCAACGTAAACGAACCGGTCGGGTTGGTCACGTCGATCTGCAAAATATCCGTTGTCTCTTTGCTTGGGAAGATCGAAAGTCTGCCGAGTTTCGGCATCCATACTTCGTCTCCGCAGAGCTTGGGCGGCTCTGCAAGCGTATCCGCGTCCTGATCGGAGGTGTCGAACAGATTAGAAAGTAAGATTGCCACGCCGACCATGACCAGCGTCACGCAAAGCAGCAGCAGAACTCCTGTCTTTTTCCGTTTCATAAATGTTTTCTCCTTACATATACCACAATCCCTGCAACCGTTACGCAAAGCGGGAGAACCGTCACGATCACAGCCGTCCAGACGTTTGCCGCATGAGTTGTGATGTCAAGCGATTCATCCGCGAGTAACCGATAGTTCAGATCACTCGGAATGACATATTCATTCTTCTGATTCTTCATCCGGAACAGCACCGTATACAGAATATCCCGGTTTGCATACGCATTGCTTCCGAGATAAGCGTCGGAAGCAAACCCCGGGGAGCCGCAGACCATCACATAAGTATGATACCGTTCTCCGCCGGTCTTGATATGGTTGATGGCAAACATGCCGAGCGTCATGCTGTCATCCGCGCCGGAGCGCAGAAGCGGGAAAAACGTGCCGCTCATACCGTCCGGTGCAAGCGTATACCCGCCGTCCTCATTGACGGTTTCATCCGGAATACGGAGTTTGGTCGCGTAAGGCGTTACCGCCCGCAAAGTGGACATTTTCTCTCCAAGCAGATTCTTTACCACCGCGTCCTGATTCTGCGTTGCAAGCAACACTTTTCCATCCTGTGAGAGGGAACTTCCGGTATCCGTCAGATAAGCGCCGGTCGTGGTGTCAAAGTTCATTTGATAAGTGGACGCCAAATCCTGCAACTTCGGTAACTGATTTGCAGTCGGATCGGCAAACAGCATCAGGTTGCCGTCATATTCCCGCACATAACGCTCCACAAAAGAGGTTTCGTTGACCGCGATGGAACCATCCTCGTTCTGTTCTTTGTATGCGTAGAAATCTTTTTTCGGATTGTTGATGATGATAACGCCGTTGCGTTGCAGTTGGTTCTGATCGTCCAGATATGCCTGCCATTTTTCCGCGTCCTGTTTCAACGTCGCTTCTTCGGAAGCATCCAGCGGCAGTTTGGCTTTTTTCAGATCGAGAATCCGGACTTCATAACCCGCGTCTACAAACAGGTTGTACAGCGCGTTATCCTCTGTATTCTCCTCTCCGTGTCCATCGGTGAAATAGGCATACGGACGTCCGGTCGCAAGTCCGAGCATTGTCGCGGTGAAGCGGTATTCGCCGTCAAACGCGAAAATATCGGTGGAATCGGTCACATCGGAGTCCGCAACATAAAATCCGAGATACGTCAAAGCGCGGAACGCGATCAGATCCCCGCTTTGCGCGTCAAAAGACGCGATAATCACCGAATCCTTGGTCAGCGAGGTAGTTTTGCTGTAAGCCGCATAGGCAGAAGGCTCGGAAAGATCGAGATACTCCACTTCCACCTTATCCGTGCGCTCTGCATAGGTCTGTGCGCACTGATACACATACAGCCCAAGCTGGGAGGACCGCACACGGTCCGCCTCCTGGCAGAACAAAATTTTATATTTCACGCCCTGCACATTCTGAATTGCCTGCACGGATTCCTCCGTGATACTGTATACTTCGTCCGGCGTCATATCAGCATACCAGTTAAAATGTGCAGATAACGCGGAAAACAATATGTTCAATGCAATCACGCAAACAATCACCATTGCGGTAAGCGCAACGGAAAACGAACCGTGCAAAAACCGTTTATCCCGTGAAAGCGCGGAAATTTTTTCTTTCAGATTCTTTTTTTTCATCTTCCGCACCTCCTCATGCCCACCGGCGTTTTTCAAATACGCGCACCGTCAGAAACAGGAACACGAAAATGAAAGACGCGTAATACAATAGTGCCGAGAAATCAAAAATACCGCTTGTGAAATAGGAGAAACGGCTGTATACGGACAACCAGTTCAGCACGGTACGGATGACATAATTGCCAATCGAATTATTCGCCATAGAGATCAGTACCAAAAGTGCCAGCGACGCAATTGTGGCAATCGCGGCAACCAACTGATTTTCCGTCAGAGAGGAAATGAACAGTCCGACCGCAAGGAACGCGCCGCTGATCAATAGAATTGCAAAAATACAACCGAAGATCACTCCGCCGCTCAACCCGTCAGTATAAATGCTGAGGATCAACAGATTGAGAGAGGAGATCAGAAAAGTCCCGCCGAACATGGTGTATGCCGCAAAATATTTTGCCAAAACCATCGAGGTTAAAGACACCGGCGCGGTAAGTAACAGTTGTTCGGTTTTCAGTTTCCGTTCTTCGGAAAACTGCTTCATGGTCAGAATGGGTAATACAATGACAAGTTCAAACAACAGCATTGTAAAGTAACTTGCCGTGCTGCTGTTCTCTCCCGCGCGCAAAGTCGCAACCGCAAACAGTGCGCTGTTTGCCGCAAGGAAGATCGCGACAAAGATAAATCCGATGGGAGATGTGAAATAACTGCGCATTTCCCGTTTATAAATTGCCAGCATGGGACGCGTCCTCCTCTTTGGAATCGTTTTCTTCTGCCGAAATCTGCGAAATATCAAGACCGCCCGATTTTTTCGGCTGTTTTTTCTGATTTTTCGGCGCGGGCTTGTCCGCGTTATCCACAAGGGCGATAAACACGTCCTCCAGCGTTGCGCCGATCAACTCCATCCCGACAATCGGGCAGGATTTCGCCGCCATAGCAAAGAACAGAGATTTGCGCACATCCACGCCGCTTTGACTTTCGACGTAATAGGAGGTGCAGTCGTCCAGCTCATGCTCATTCATCACATCCACCCGCGAAACGCCGGTGACATTCCGCAATGCCGCAAGCACGTCTTTCTGCGCGCCGCACACCCGCAACAGGATCCTGCGGTGGCTTTGCGTCAGATGGGAGATTTCCTCGGTGGCAACATTCGCCACAATCTTGCCCTGATTGATCATCACGATCCGGTCGCACACCGCCTGTACCTCCGGCAGAATATGCGTGGAAAGGATCACGCAATGATCTTCGCCAAGCGACCGGATCAGATTACGGATCTCCACAATCTGTTTCGGATCCAATCCCACCGTCGGTTCATCGAAAATCACCACCGGCGGATTGCCCACCAGCGCCTGTGCGATTCCCACTCTCTGCCGGTAGCCTTTGGAAAGATTGCGGATCAACCGCTTGGAAACATCCGAAATCTGCACCACTTCGCAAATCTCCGCAAGATGTTTCTTCCGGTTCAGCGTGCATTTTTTCAGATCGTACACAAAATTCAGATATTCCCATACCGTCATATCCAGATACAGCGGCGGTTGTTCCGGCAAAAAACCGATCTTTTGCTTTGCCGCGATCGGATTTTCCAGAATATCTTCGTCGTCAATGCTGACCGTTCCCGATGTAGAGGAGAGGTAACCGGTCAGAATATTCATCGTTGTGGATTTTCCCGCGCCGTTCGGTCCCAAAAAGCCGACGATCTCTCCCTTGCGCACAGTGAAGCTGACGTCGTTTACTGCGTATTGCTCCCCATAACGCTTGACTAAATGCTCAATTTTAATCATAGTGTTTTTCCCATCTCAGTGACAAAATTTCACGTTCCCTATCCGTACTCCGTCACCAAAGAAGCACGTTCTTTTTCGGCAAAATTGCCGACACATTAAAAGTATACCACTTAATTATAAATAAATCTTGAACGTCCGGCGTTTTTACTGATTTTACAAGCAAATTTCACCCGAAAATGTATAAAAAAGAGGGAGGCTTCTTCCAAAGTCCCCCTCTTTGCGGGAATCCACGATCGCTCTCTGCGTGTTTTTTTCTGTAAAAGTGCGCCGATTATGCGTGCTTTTCCGTTAACGTAATGCGAACGGTCACGCTGCTGGCTGTCCATTCCTTTTTGTTTCCGAAGATCGTCTCGTATTTATAACGCAGTACGATCACATCCACTTCTTCGCCGGGCTTGCAGGTTGCAAGAAATCCGCGCAGATCACTGGTCGAGGTGAGCTTCTGATAAGCGGAATCCGCTTCTCCCGCATGTTTGACCGCGTAGAGATAATCCCCGAAAGCAAGATCGCCCGTGCCGCTGACAATATACAATCCGCTCGGAGAGAGATGCTCCGAAATACCCGGATAATTTTTCTCCAGCGTCGTCAAATATTCTTTATTGGTATACGCATAAGTGGAATCATACGTCAAAACCGTGACGCCAAGCTGTGCTCTGCCGCTGACATACCCCTGTTTCAGAATCTGTTCCACATTGGTTTGCACCGTATCAATCGGAATGGCAAATCCAATGCCGTCTACACTGCTGCCGACGGATTTTGCATTGACAATTCCCACTAGCTCGCCGTTGAGATTGAATAATCCGCCGCCGGAGTTTCCGGGATTGATTGCCGCGTCCACCTGGAACAAGGTCATCGTGATGCCTTCTACCTCCAGTTCCCGTGCGGTGGAGCTTAAGATACCCTTGGTCACACTTCTGCCGAGTTTTCCAAGCGCATTCCCGATCGCAATCACGGTGGAACCAAGCTTCAGGCTGTCGGTTTTTCCAAGAGAAACCGGCGTATATTCCGCCGACGTTTCCACTTTCAAAACCGCAAGGTCGCTTTCTACATCATAGCCAACCGTTTGCGCCTCCGCCTGTGCATCATCCGGCATTTCCAGGATGATTTTCTTTGCGCCGTCAATGACATGATAGTTGGTGACGATATAATATCCGATACCGGCAGACGTCTCGGAATGAATCATTTTTCCGTAGATTACGCCGCTTCCTGCACCGCTTGCCTGCTCGCTGTCACTTGTGGAAACCAAAATGTTGACAACAGAGCCGTAACTGCGCTCCACTGCAATCTCCACATCCGTTTCCGTCACCGTTTTACCGGGATTGGATTCCACTTCTTTGGTCTGATAAATAATGGCGCTCGGCGTTACCACATCCGGACTTTTATGTGCCATGGCATAGGCATAGCCGCCGAGAATCCCACAGGTGAGCAATGCCATCAACAGCAGTACCGAAGTAACAATCAGTGCGCCGCGGCTGTTGCCACCGGCTTTTTTTCCGGATGTGCCGCAGGCTTTTGCGAAAGGTTTTCTTTCCTCGTCCGCGCCGCTTTTCGTATCATTCTCTGCCGCATAGACACAGATCGGCTCTGCCGCGTGCGGATCTTGTGCGCCTGCATCGTCCGCATCCGGATGGGACTGCTGTGCCTGCGGCGCGCCCGTTTCTTCAATAGGAGCATCGGGATTTTGTACGCCGCCTGCCTCCGTCGGTTCTATCGGATGATTGGTTTCGTAATTCTGATCTTCCATCATCGGTGTTCCTGCCTTTCATGTGTTGATCCTGATTGCGTATGTACATTATAACTGAAAAATGTGACTGATATATGATGATTTTCCGACGTTTTTTCAATATTTTTCAAAACATTTATCCGAGCTTCTGCCTATTCTTCCGACAAAAGCCGCTTTTTTCAGTCATCTTCTTCCAGCGGTTCGCCGCGCATATGCCGCATCAATCGCTTGTTGAATTCCACCGCCGTATCATAGCCGAGCTTCTTCTGCCGGTTATTCATCGCGGCAATTTCCAAAATCACGGCAAGGTTTCGCCCGGGCTTGACCGGAATGACAGTCGTGGGGATTTTGATGCCCATAATATCGGTATACTGCGTATCCAACCCCAATCGGTCATACATTTTTCCCTGTTCCCACGGCTCCAGACTGATAATCATATTCACCGTGCCCGTTTCCATAATCGCGCCCATACCGAAGATCCGCTTGACATCAATGATCCCGATCCCGCGCAGTTCCACATAATGGCGAATCATTTCCGGCGCACTGCCGACCAACGTATGGTCGGAAACGCGCTTCAGCTCCACCGCGTCATCCGCGATCAGCCGGTGACCGCGCTTGACCAGTTCGATTGCCGTTTCGCTTTTCCCGATTCCGCTGTCGCCAAGCATCAAAATCCCCTCGCCGTACACCTCCACAAACACCCCGTGGCGGGTAATGCGCGGCGCAAGCTCCACATGCAGATAGGAAATCAGCATTGCCATGAATTCGGAAGTACGGCGCGAGGTGCCAAGCACCGGAACCGCGTATTTCTGCGCGCAGGCAACAAATTCCTCCGGCAAGACCAAGGAGGAAGTCAAGATCACGGCAGACGGATGCTGTGCCAGAAACCGGTCTGCGGCATGATACCGTTCCTCTGCGGAAAGCGTTTTCATATATTGATATTCATGTCTGCCGATAATCTGAATGCGTTCGGGTGCAAACATATCAAAGAATCCGCTGAGCGGCAATCCCGGACGGTTCACATCGGGGCAGGTGATTTCGCGGTCATCTTCCGGAAGCCAGATGGACTGCAAAGAAAATTTTGTAATCAGTTTTGAGAGTTTTACACTGTAAAGTTGCGTTTCCATAGAAGCAAATATCTCCTTTTCCGCTGTTTTCTGAAATTCGCAGGTTTCGCACGGGAGAGGGCGCCCGCCCCAGAAAGAACCCCGCGCGGTTATTTCGCATAGGATAAGAACGGAAAGGGAAATTCCTTTCCGACGACTATAAAAGATACGGAGGACGATCGTATGAACTGCTTATGTAATCTGCTCGACGATTCCAACATTTGGTGGATCATCCTGGCTCTGATCCTCATTTCCTGCTGCTGCTGCAACAACAACTGAGTCTATGCAATGCAGGCTTTGTACGGGGAATCTTTCCCCGTACAAAGTTTTTTTATACCGGACGGAAGCTTCCCGCTCACGCGGTGAGATCCGGCGCCTCTGTTTCGGGCGGTACAGGCGGCGTTTTGCCGCTGTCGGAAATTCTTTGGGCAAGCAACAGATAAAACCGTTCGTCCGAGATTTCCAGATCCAGCGCGATGGTTGCTTCCTCTGCCTGCGCATACAGCCGATATGCGTCCTTGGCAAACAAATTCCGCTGATATTTGAATATGGTATGCGGCTTCTGGTGCTCCCGTTCCCACTGCGCCGCCTGTTCTTTCGGAATCAACGCAACCGCAGTGGTAAGCTCCAATTCGCATTGCCGCTTTTTCCGTCTTCCCTGTTCAAAATCCACCCGCAGAAGTCCGCACGGATGCTCCGGTTCTTTCGGATCGGTCAGTTCATACATCGGTACGCTGAGCGCATAGCGGGATGCGATCTGAACCGCAAACACAAGACAGATCACCGCAAGCACCTGATAAATTACGGGATAGGAAAGATGCGGATAGTAAAAGGAAAAACCGATTGCCGTAATGCCGATGACGCCCAGCATGACCGGGATCACCACGCAGGCGGCATTTTGTTTTTTGGGGCAGTAAAACATAATTTCCTCCTCTCATCACCGTCGTTTTCAAAACGAGGTGGGATTGATGTAAAGTTTGCCGTCCGGCAGGATTTCTACAATGGCAAATTGCCGTTCGCAAAGTGCCCCCGGATTGAGCAGGATCAGCGGTTTTTTCAAGGCGGGAATCTCGTCCGAGGAAAAGCGCTCCAAAGCCTGCCGATGCGTATGTCCATACAGAACAAGATCAGCGCCAGCCGCCGCACCCGCCTCCAAAAGCGGCGAAAGTCCGCTTTTCACATGAAAAGTATGCCCATGACACAGCAGTGCCCGTACAGCTTGCGCGGCACACAGCGAAGTATACGGCGTGTCGAAATCCGCCCAATCATTATTTCCTCTCACCGCCGTGACAGAGAGCGCAGAATTTTGCTCGCTTACCGCGCAGAGATCCCGCAGTCCGTCTCCGAGAAACCACAGCTTGTCGGCATCCGGATGCATTTTTGTCAATGCCGCAAGCAGATCCCGACGTCCATGTGAATCCGAACAAATCAGAATTTTCAAATCATTCACCTCGTTATGTTTCACCGCTTGCAAGGAAAGCGAATAGGATAAAGGAGAGAGGAGGGGGTTCCCATGCAACTTGACTCCGCGAAATTAGCAAGGCTCCGCAATATGAGCGAAGCGGAATTAAAACAGTTTTTACGGCAGGCTGCCCGACAGATGGGCATGAGCGAGATGCGTGCCGCCATCCTCAGCAGCTATGCCGGAAAAATCAAAAAGAAACTGGACAGTGTGACCGAGGAAGAACTTGCCCGTGTGGCTTCCGCCATTGGGGAAGAAAATATCACCAAACTGCTCGATCAGCTGCCCTCCTGACAGCCGAAAGGGGGAATTTTCGTTTATGGCATCACCGGAAGAAACAGGCGGTATGGAGCTGATCACCAAATTACTCGGTCAACCGGGTATGATGGAAAAGGTTCTGTCCGCCGCGTCGTCCTTTTTACGTCAGCCGTCTGAAAAGCCAACCGAACCGGAGACGCCGGCATCCGCGCCGGTCCTGTCTCAGACAGCGCAACCTGCTGTGGAAGCGTCTGCGCCGCCGCGCACGGATCGGGAAGCGGAAAACCGCAAACGGCTGTTGCTTGCGCTCCGTCCGTATCTCGGTTCAGAGCGACAAAAGAAAATGGACGCCGTATTGCAGGTATTACAAGTGATGGACGCGGCACGCGCGTCCGGATTACTCAGTAAAGGAGGGGACTCTGTTGGCATCTGAAGAAAAGCGTCCGTCCGCTACCGAAAAGGAGTTGAACGGCTGGCGCAAAGTCACACTTCCGCCCAACTATTGCGGCACCGCTTACACCAAAGAGGGAGAAGAACTCCCGCCGCAGGCATACATGCCGCCGAGTACGCCGATGCCGTCCTGTGATTTCACACCGCCGCACCGTCCCGCCCCTTGCGACAGCCCGCAGGGCGCGGAGGCGTTTTCCGAAGGGCGTGCGCCGGCAAGACAAAAACCGCAGACTTCTGTCTCCGGTATGTCCGGAAAGGCGGGTTCCCCTACGGAACCGGTCGGACGTTTTGCCGCAAAACCACAGACACAGCCGCCTGCCAATCTGCATGGCAGCGGATTATCCGCCATGGCGCAGGCGTATTTTACCAAAGAACCGGATCCTGATTTCGTGGAAAAAGCCATGCAGGCAAGAGAACGTCCGGCAAATTTCCCTACGCCGCCCATTTCCGCGACATCCGTTTCGGTGCTGGCATCCGCACCGGCTGCTACACCGGTCGAGCCGGAAAAACCGTCGCAGTCCGTATCCGCTTTGCAGAAAATGCTCTCCGGACACGGGATCGGCACGGAAGAACTGCTTTTGTGCGCCCTACTTCTGTTGTTATCCGCAGAGGGCGCGGAGGAACAGACGTTACTCGCGCTTGGGGCATTGCTCCTGTTATTGTAAGCCGCCTCAGAATCGGACGGCTGTCACGCTCTCGCAGCGAAAATCCGCATTCAGCGTAAAGATCGCACCCTGCGCCTCCACCGCGCCCTGTGCGGCGCAAAATCGCACAGGGAGCTTAGTTCGCATTTTTTCCACGATCACATCGCTTTGCACACCCAAAATCGAATCCACAGCACCGCACATACCGAGGTCAGTCAAAAAGCCGCTCCCTTTGGGTAAAATGCGGGCATCGGCAGTCTGCACATGCGTATGCGTACCGAAGATCACCGGAATTTTCCCGTCAAAATAGCGGGCAATTGCCGCTTTTTCCGCAGTTGCCTCCGCGTGAATGTCCAGTGCGCAAATGTCATAGTGTCCCGCTTCCCGTGCAAGAATCCGTTCGATTGCCATAAACGGATCGTCCACCGCTTCCGTGAAAAGCTGTCCCAGCACATTAATTACCAACATCCGGTAACCGCAGATAAATCCGGTCGCATACCCGCGACCGGGGGCAAAATCCGGATAGTTTGCAGGGCGGCAGACCGCAAGGCAGTCGTCCAACATCGTGCGGAAATTGTTGCGGCGGAAGGTGTGATTGCCGCCGGTAATCACATCCGCCCCTGCGCAAAGCAAGGCGTCTGCCTGTTCGGGATCAATCCCGTTGCCGCTTCCCAACGAAGCGTTTTCGCCGTTGACAATACAGAAATCAATTTTCTGCGCCGTGCGATAAGCAAACAATTTTTTTTGCAGATATTCCACAGCGGCATTTCCCGCGACGTCGCCCAAAGCCAGAATCTTCATACTCGCTCCCCATGCTCCGGCGTTTGCCGGAGCTTTGTCCTTTGCTTAAAGATAGCGCACCGTATCGGCAAGCGGCTTACGCAGAGTATGCCGTTCGCTCGGCTGTGCGTCTTTGGCAGGATACCCAAGCGGCATCAGCTCATAGGGAAAAATATGCGCCGGCAGATCAAATGCCTTTTGCACTTTTGCCGTTTCAAAATTGCCCACCCAGCAGGTGCCGAGCCCAAGCTCTGCCGCCGCCAGCATCAGGTGCGTCGTGACGATCGCCACATCCGTTTCCGTGCGATCTTCCCCTGTCACGACCTTTTTCCATCCCTCCGTGGTGTCGCCGCAAAGCATCAGCACGACCGGCGCGTCGAAGGCGCATGGCGTGATGGCTCTGATCTTTGCAAGCGCTTCTTCACTCTGCAACACATAGATGCGCTGCGGTTGCATATTTTTTGCAGTCGGTGCAACTCTGCCTGCCTCCAGTACCTGCAAAAGCAATTCTTGCGGCACGGGGCGCGCATCATAGCTTCTTACAGAATACCGTGCGCGGATTAAATCCAAAAAATCCATGTAATTTTCCTCATTTCTGTTTGATCTTTCCAAAATCAAAGGATTTCTCTTTTTATTTTACCATACTTCACCCGATTTGTAAAGAGGTGTTTTGCAAGGAAAGCATTTTGCATTTACAAAATCCGCGCGGTATGGTATCCTGTATATGCCGCGGTGCTCCGCGGACACTACGGAAAGAGAGGGACTGCTATGAAATCATCCAAAATGCAAGCCAAAAACCGTTTTCTCACACGTGGGATCGCTTTGTTTCTCACGGTGTTGCTTTTCTGTGCCGCTCTGGTACCAAAAGCCTTCGCCGCAAGCCGCACAGGCAGTGCCGGACTTTCGCAGATGGAAGAAGAAATTCTGCTTCTCTTGAATGAAGAACGGCAAAGCGCGGGACTTGCGCCGCTATCGGTATTCCCCGCTTTGCAAAATGCCTCCGGCGTACGCGCAAAAGAGTTGGTCACTTCATTCTCCCACACCCGTCCGGATGGCTCCACACCGTTTACCGCGCTGGACGCCGCAGGCGTTTCCTATCGGTATGCCGGAGAAAATATTGCCGCAGGCTATAAAGATGCACGCTCTGTGGTACAGGCATGGATGCAGAGTCAAGGACATCGGGAAAACATCCTCAACGGAAACTTCGCTCATGTCGGGGTATCCATGGTACAGGGGGGCGCGGATGGCTATTCCACTTCCTTTGCCAATTTATTTGTCGGCGGTTGCGCGGTGCAGAGTCTGCGTGTTTCCGAGCCGGAAATCACCTGCAAGATCGGCACACAGGCAGACGCGCTCGGACTGTATGGGACGGCGGTTTGCGCCGCACACGGAGAAAGCTATCTGCCCCTGACCGGCAACCTGCTCTCCGGTTTTGACACCGCGACTGCCGGGACGCGAACCGTCACCGTGTCTTTGGGCGAAGCGCGTACCACCTTTGTCTTACATGTCACGGAAAACGGCTCTGCCCCCACCCCGACGCCCTCTACCGGCTTTTCTGATGTCCAAGCGGACGACTGGTACGCAGAGGCAGTACAAAACGCCGTTTCCCGCGGTTACTTAAACGGCATGGGGGACGGTACCTTTGCACCGAACGCACCACTAACCCGCGCCATGGCGGTCACCATTCTCGGCAGAATGGCAGGAGCGGATACCACATTGCGTACCGATCATTTTGCAGACGTCGCAAAGGACGCGTGGTATGCGCCGTATGTGGCTTGGGGAGAACAGTGCGGCATCGTGCTGGGCATGGGAGACGGCACCTTTGCACCGGATGCGCCGGTCACACGGGAACAGTTTGCAGTCTTTGTCAAACGGTTTTCCGAAGCGTGCAATCGTCCGCTCACCAGCGTCACACAGGTAACATTCACGGATGCAAACGCCATCGCGGATTGGGCAAAAGAAGCAGTGCAAATCGTTGCAAACGCAGGATTACTCACCGGCCGCCCCGGCGGAATCTTTGATCCCGGCGCATCGCTTTCCCGTGCGGAAGCCGCTACGATTTTAACCAGAATGTCTTAAAGCAGAAAGCGCAAAGTCGGCTTCCGAAAAGAAGAAAAGGCAAACAGACCGATCTGGAAAATCAAAAATAAACAGATTTACACAACTTTGATAAAAAGACAGCGTTTCACCATTCTGCATGGCGAAAACGCTGTCTTTGTTTGCATGATCCGCGCTTTTTACCGTCCCTTTTCTCCGTGTGATCGCATTTCCTCCGATTTACGCAAGATCAAGGAAAAAGCGCGCTCCACATCGTCCTCGTCCGCCACCACGCTCTCCATCGGGCAAAATCCCGTGCCTGCGCGGTTGCGAATCCGTTCGGTGCGATTCTCATATCGGACTTCCACACCGTGCGCACGCAAAAACGCCTCTGCCGGAACGGAGATCGTTTGTGCAAACACCGCCCGTATCTTGGCTTTGACAAACAGCATCGCGGCGGCTTTTCCCACCACCCGATCTGCGGCAGAATAGCCTGTAAGATCGCGCCCTTTTAACAGAAAATCCACCATTGGCGCAACGCCGCGCAGATCGCTTGTCAACACTTCTCCGTTTTTACAAAGTGCAAGTGTATGCCCGTCTAAGCATGATACCGCCGTTTCCAGATCAGTCATGGCGCGTATCCCGCAAAAGCAACGCTCTGCACGCAATCACCAAAAGCGGCACGACCAGCGCCTGTAACGCAAGTCCGGGCAAGCCGGTTTGAATCTGCGCCGCGATCATCGCCGGTGTAAACGGCGTGAGCTTCTGAAAAACCGTAACCGAAAGCAGGAAAAAGGCTCTGCCCGTCAGTTGCGCCAGCCAAACTGCCGGAAACGCCATCCACGCATGGCGCGTGATCTGTTTGGTGAAGCATCCGGCAACCACCGCAAATACGGCAAGCTCCGCCATCATAAACGGCAGTCTTGCCGCCGCCGGCATGGGGGTACCAATCACCATGGTGGTAAACAGATAACTTACAAACGGCGCGCAAAGTCCGATGCCAAGTCCCCACCGTGCGCCAAGCAGGCATCCGCCCAAAAGAACCGGCAGATACATCGGAAGCAACTGCATGCCCGCCTGTGCGCCGAGCGCAAGGTGCGCAAACTGCGGCAAAGCCACCGCGAGTGCCACGATCCCCGCGGAAATCAAAAATTTTACGGTCAGTTTCATCCGCAAAGTCAAATGTTTTGCGGTCAGTACATTTTCCATCATGCTTTTCTTTCTCCTTTACGAAAATAATTTGCAATGGTTTGCATTTTTGCTTGCTGTTTCACCCCAAACGGGCATCTTTGGTCGCAGTGCCCGCAACCGATACACGCGTCGGCATTTACCCGCAGTTTGCTGTAATGATCGTATGCCATTTCATCGCCTGCAAGCGACAGATCGTAGTATTTATTCACCAGTCCGATGTCAATCTTTGCGGGGCACGGTTGACAGTGATTGCAGTATACACAGTTGCCCGCTTCCACCCGCTGGGAAAAATCCTTTTCAAACGTCGGTGCCTGCACACTGTCCGCCGTCTCCCAAAACGGGAGCAGTTCCCGCAGATCCGCAAGTCCGCGTACCCCCGGTACTACCGTGAGCACCGCCGGTCGGGACAGCGCGTATTGCAGACATTGCGTTTTGGTCAGTGCTTTTCCAAGGGGAGATGTTTTTTCCGAGAGCAGTTGTCCGCCGTGAAACGGCTTCATCACCGAAACGCCGATGCCCTCCGCCGCACAACGCTGCAACAATGCAGTCCGTTCCTGTGCCGTACCGATGCCGTACTCGTCTCCGCACTCCAAGTCATATGCCAAGTTGAGTGAAAACATCATCATATCCATTTCATGGGTATCCAATAACTGCGCGGCGACCGCCGGCGTGTGAGATGAAAAGCCGAGATGCCTCACCACACCTTGCGCTTTCAGCTCCCGCACATAATCCAAAATGCCGTTTTTCCGGATCTCTGCAAGATCGTCCTCGGTATCCACGCAGTGCAAAAATCCGAAATCCGCATAATCGGTGCCGAGCATGCCAAGTTCCCACAAAAACGTTTCTTTGATCCGCTTCAGATTCCTGGACCACCCATAGGCGCCATCCTTGCCATAGACCGCGCCGAAATGCAGTTGAAAATAAACCTGCTCCCGCGCCTGTGCAATCGCTTTGCCAAACGGTTCGTATACTGCCGCACCGCCCGCACAAAGATCAAAAAAGTTGATGCCGTGACGGATCGCTTCCCGCACGACTGCCTCTATTTCCGCAGGCGGCGCACTCTGAATACCGCCCATCCCCAGTCCCAACGTGCTGATCCGTTCGCTTCCATGCGGCAGATTTCTGTATGCCGTCATCTTTTTTCAAACTCCTTTGCCACATCTTTTAACAGGCTGCGGATGGGCAGATGCTGTGGACAGATGCGCTCGCATTTGCCGCATCCGATGCAATCGGACGCTTTACCGTTCTGCTTGGTATAGATCTCTTGATAATAATAGTCTGCATTCCAGTCATGATACACGCACTTCGCGTTCATGCAGGAGAACAGATCGGGAATGGAGATCTTCCGCGGGCAGCCTTCTGTGCAATAACGGCAGGCAGTGCAGGGAATGAGATGCATGGAATGAAAGATCTCACACACCTGCGCCACTGCCTTTTGCTCTACCTCGCTTAACGGCTGAAATTCCTTCATATACGATAAATTGTCCTGCATCTGCGCAAGATTACTCATACCGGAAAGCACCATCCGCACCCCGTCAAATCCTGCGGCGTACCGAATGGCATAGCTTGCCGGACTGCCGCCATGCAGATCGTCTAAGATCTGTTTTGCTTTTTCCGGCAGATTGACCAGATTGCCACCTTTCACCGGTTCCATTACGATCACCGGTTTGCCGTGCTTGCGGCACACCTGATAGCATTTTTCCGACTGTACGGCAGGATCGTCAAAGTCTACATAATTGAGCTGGATCTGCACCACTTCGACCTGCGGATACGTTGTTAAAATTTCATCCAACACCTCAGCCGTATCATGAAAAGAAATCCCGAAATGTTTGATCTTCCCCTCTTTTTTCAGCTCCAGTGCCGTTTCATAAGCACGGCATTGCTTGAATTTTGCAAAAATACTCTTGCTCTGCGCATGCATTAAGTAAAAATCAAAGTATTCCACGCCGCATGCCGCCAGTTGCGTTTCAAAAAAGGGACGGATATCCGCTTCGCACTGAAAATACGGTCCGGTCAGCTTGTCGGTGAGCACAAACCGGTCACGCGGATACCGTTTGACCAGTCCTTCCCGAATGGCAATCTCACTTTTTCCGTCCAGATACCCATGCGCGGTATCAAAATAATTGAATCCCTCGGACAAAAAGTAATCCACCATCCGGTTGAATTCCTCCATGTCTACCTCATGATCTTTCATGGGCAAACGCATACAGCCGAATCCAAAATTTTTCTTGACAGATGAAAATTCCTGCATATTTACATACTCCTTTCGGAAATAAAATGGAATCATTTTACTGATCCAAAAGACGGGGCGCCGGTTGTAATCTCCGAAATCGCTGCCTGTGTCAGATCCAGATACAACGTCTCGGCAAACCCCGGCTCCGCATAATCCTTTTCCTGCGGCAACATCGCTACCAGCGCCGCAGCGCGGGTGCGCACGATTTCCGAAAGCAACGGCAACGCTTCTGCATCCCGCAAACGTCCGAGCAGTAAAATTGCCCGCATAGCGTCCGTGAAAAACGGCGCCCAACCTTTTGCCGCAGTCACCGCCTCGCGCGAAACGGGCGCCGGTTGTAACAAGCGCCGCAAAACCGGTGCGGCATGCGAATCTCCAAGAATTCCAAGGGCAATTGCCGCATGCTCCTGCAAGCGTCCGCTCGCGTTCTCACACCAGTTGCGCAGGCACGGCGTCCAGTCCTTGGTTTTGTGCCGCGCATCCTGCGCAATTTGATAATAGGCTACGCCGCTGTTGACACCCTGCAACAGGGCTTTGGCTTCCTCCTCCGTATGCGGAAAAGCATACGGCGCATAATCTCCGTTTTCAAAATTCCGCAAATCGCACAGCGCGCGATGATTTTTTTCCTGCAAACACCCGCTTGCCCGTAAGAGCGGCGCATAGGTCGCATAAGGAACTTCTGACGGGGAAATTCCTTTTTTGGCGGCAAGCGCGCTGATAATCCCCAGCGCTTCGCCGAGCTTTTCAAAATCTTTGCGCATCCGGTAGTTGGAGGCAAGATCATGATCGACGCCGACGCCCTTACCCGCCACCAGAAGATGGTCTATGGGATCGCCCGCAGAATCGGTTGGCACACACATGCCGAGCGGCACGCCGAAGGAAAACCCGCAGTTGGTGAAATCCCACAGCATCACCCAATCCAAATGCGCCGCACTTTCCTTTGCATATTCGTGATTCGGATTATCCAAAGGTCCAAACGAATAGGCAAGCGGCTGAGAGGTCTTATCACCTTGCAGAAATCCTTCCAGCGTCACCGGTTCCTTTGGTACAATCCGCAGACTTTCCCGACTTCCGACGATCGCCCCCTCATAGATCATCCGATCCTTTTCGGTATAATGCGCCCGTAAAAACGGCGGTTTGCACGCGGCGCGCAGTAACGCGGCGGAATAGTCCGCTCCGTATAAAACGTCGCTGTATCCGCAAAATGTCCAGACGCCACGCGCAAGATGATGATCCAAAACGGCACTGGTACGAGAAAACTGCATCTGTCTGCCGTCCCCCGCCCGACCGGAGACGATTCTTGCTCCCATCATCCGGCACAGAAGCACTTCTCCGGTGCAATCCAACAGCTCTTTGACACCGACAGAATCCGTTTTTCCCTCCCGCAACACCACAACACCGCAAATCTTCTCCGCTTCATCGGTATACACCCCGCAAACAACGCTCTCATACCATAAGGTGCATCCGGCGGCAAGCGCCGCTTGTTCAGACACCTGCTCTTTGGCAAATCCGCTGATACAGCGGTTTCGCACGCCATGCGGTTCGCAAGGCGCAATTCCGGTTTGTTCTTCCAAGTCCCATGCGGCATCATTCAACGCTTGATACGCGCCACCATCCGCGCCATAGAAATAATCCCATACGCACCCGTAGGTCGCGGTTCCTCCCATTCCGGGAAGCCGTTCCACACCCAGCACCGACGCGCCCTGTCTTGCCGCGGCGATCGCCGCCATGGTACCCGCCGTGCCGAGTCCGCATACACACACATCATAAGTCTGCGTAAACGGGGGCAAGGTTTGAACTTGTTTTACTGCGGTTCCGTTTTTTAAGGTATGTAAATACAGTTTCATACCAGCGCCTCCCCTCCCGCAATCGCGGCAAAGAAATCGCCATGTGCGGCAGACGGATGCCAGATCCATCCATCCCGCACCGACACCGTGATCGGTTGATCTGCATCATAGCGAAACGCCGGTGGGATTCCGATCAAAGCCAGTTCGGGAAGGAGTGCGCGATTCTCTTGCCAAATCGTCTGCACCCTTTGCCGCACAGCGGGAAGCGAAAGCGAAAACGGCACAGGACACCGCAGATACCACTCATTCTCCCAAAGTCCACGCTCTAAACAAGCACCGTCTGCAAGCGGGGAGATCGGCGTTTTTACCGGTTCCATTGCATCTAACGGCAACGAAAGACTCCGTGTGAATCCGGTCCGTTCCATATCTCCGCACATCCCAAGCACACTGGTATCCAAAATCCGTTTCGTCTCCACCGTTTCCCATCCGTTCTTCGTAAAAAACCGTACCCGATACCCCGCATCCGTCCGCTCCCATGCGCCGTACTTCGCGGATAACCACACCGGCACCTCCGCGCAGAGCAACGCGTTTGCAAGAACGCCGCTGACTGCGGCAATATGGACACGTCCCTCCCGCCAAAGTCCGCGTGCGGTAAGCTCTGTACAAAGTGCGTTTGCAAGCGATGCATGCTCTGCCGGAAACGTCTGCGCGATTTTATGGCAGGCGCAGAAATCATGCCCAAGCAGGATGGTTTCCTCTGCAAGCAGGCAGGAAATTCCCGCATTTCTTGCCGTGATTGCCGCCGCAATCCCTGCGGCAGTGGTTCCGTAAATCAGAAGATCCACACGTTTCGTCTCAGTTTCCATCGGTTCTCCTTTTTCAAAATATGCCGCACAAAAATTGTGCGGCATATTTTGTTGTAAATTATTTTTTTACCAGATCCATGGTGTCTTTTGCAATCATCATTTCCTCGTCGGTCGGGATCACCAACACCTTCACTCTGGAACCCTTGCCGGTGATGTCAAGCTGCTCGCCGCGCCCTGCCGCCGCGTTGACTTCTGTATCCATCACAATTCCGAGGAAATCCAGATCCTTGCAGATATTTTCGCGCACGATCTTGTCGTTTTCCCCAATTCCCGCAGTGAATACAATGGCGTCCGCGCCGTTCATTTCCGCAAGGAAAGCACCGATAATCTTCCGGATGCTGTAATAGAACACATCCATCGCAAGGCGGCAACGGTCGTTGCCTGCGGCAGCTTCGTTCATGACCTTCAGGCAATCGCTGGATACGCCGGAAAGTCCGAGCAGACCGGATTTTTTATTGATCATTTCCTCGACTTCGTCCGCGCTTAAATGCGCCGCATTCATCAAATACGGCAGAACCGACGGATCCATCGCGCCGCAGCGGGTACCCATCACCACACCGTCATTGGGAGTAAAGCCCATGGTCGTATCAACGGCTTTGCCGTACATCGTGGCGGTAATGGAGGAGCCACTGCCGATATGACAGGTGATAATCTTCAGCTCGCTGAGCGGTCTGCCAAGCATCTCTGCGGTCTTTTGGCAAACATACCGATGAGAGGTACCGTGGAATCCATATTTGCGGATCCCGTATTTTTCGTAATACTCATACGGGATTGCATAAGTATAGGCATAATCCGGAAGCGTACTGTAATAGGAGGTATCAAACACACCGACATTCGGTTTACCCGGCAACAACTTGCGCGCGGCTTCCAATCCTTTCAGCACAGCAGGGGCATGAAGCGGATTCATCGGAATCAGTTCCCGGATATACTGCATCAGTTCTTCATCAATGAGGCTGGAAGCCTTGATTCTGGAACCGCCATGTAAAATCCGGTGTCCGATGGCGTCGATTTCCGAAATATCGTGAATCACGCCGATCTTCGGATCGGTGATGGCATTCAGAACGAGGGAAATCGCCACATCATGATCGGCAATCGGAACCTCGCGGACAAATTTTTCCCCGCCGCGTTTGTGTGTGATCGTCGAACCGGCAATCCCAATACGCTCGCACACACCTTTTGCCATCACGCTTCCCGTATCCATATCGAAAAGCTGATATTTCAGAGAAGAACTACCTGCGTTGATAACCAGAATTTTCATTTGTTTGTATACTCCTATCTGTTAAAATCTCAAAAGGGAATCCATCCGCAGAAGGAATCCCTCTTTTTTCTTATTTTTTTGCGTCCGCAGGATGTTTGCCGGTCAAGCCGAATGCGCGGCGGATCTCATACAGCCGCTCCACCTGCTCCTGCGACAGCTCCTTCGGACCGCCGAGCTGACGGGACAAGAACAAAAGCTGTGCATAGAATTCAAGGGATTCCATTTTGTGATAAGCGTTCAGCAAAGAATCAGAAAATGCCAACGCACCGTGATTGGCAAGCAGTACTGCGTCATAGGATTGCAGGTACGGTGAAATTGCGTCCGGAATCTCCATCGTGGACGGCGTTCCATAAGGCGTGAGCGGAACCGCGCCCAGTGCAATCACTGCCTCCGGCATGATCGGTTTGTCCAGCGGAATGCCGGCGATCGCAAAGGCAGTCGCGTACATCGGATGCGCATGCACGACGCTCTTGACATCCGGACGCTCCTGATAGACACGCATATGCATTTTGATCTCCGAGGACGGACGGAAGCCCGGATTTGCTTCCAACACATTGCCGTTCTCATCCACTTTGCAGATATATTCCGGCGTCATAAACCCTTTGCTGACACCGGTCGGGGTGCAAAGGAACGTATGATCATCCAATTTGACGGAAATATTGCCGTCGTTTGACGCTACCATGCCCTTGTCATAAATACGTTTGCCAATGTCACAGATTTGCTGTTTGATTTCCTGTTCGTTCATTTGACCTTACTTCTTTCTTTGATTTTTGTGAAATCACGTTCCGCTTTTTGTGAAATCACGTTCCAAAAATGCGGAATTTTGTCTCCTGAATTTATTTTAGCACAATGTGCCTGAAAAGTCAAGCGCAGAACAGGGATTTCAGAGTTTTTTTCGATACAGCACCGGGATCTGTGCGCCGCTCTCCTGCATAACGGAACGGCTGTTAAAGCCACCGAACAGATACAACACCTTAAATGCCAAGGTTCCGAGTTTCTTCTGCCGATAGATCTTGCTGTGCAACACATAATGCAGACGGGAGAAGAAAGTGGTGCGGCTCTCTAAAAACTGCCGCAACTCCTGCCGCTGTTCGAACGGCATCCGGTTGGCATAGCTCTGATACAGATGCTCTGCCTGCTCTCCGACTTTATGTCCCGCACCGCCGCGCAGGCGTCCCAAACGCACCTTTAACCAACTGAATTTGCCTTTTCCGAAGCCGATCTGATTGGTTTTATGCTGCCGATAACGGGTATGCGGCGTATTGTCAAAGACCACTTTGCCGATGGCGGCGGCAACCGCCGTGGTATACAAATCGTGTACATACACCCGCTCCGCCACTGCCGTCTGCGCAAGAGAGTGCAAAAGCGGACGGTTCATCATTTGCGAATGTCCCGGCAAAAACGTTTGCACCAACGCATTATATAACGTGATCGGGCGCCGTTTGCACTGCGTAATGCCGTAGGGCACCAGATCTTCCGTTACCAACATGGAAGTGGAGCCGTACAGTAAGGGCATTTCCGGATTTTCCAGATCCAGCATTTCTGCCGCCGCTTGCAATTTTTCCGGATTCCATACATCGTCCTGATCGGAGAGTGCGTAATAGCCGTAATCCTTTCCCAGCGCGTCCGCATAACGGATCAACTCAAAAAAGCTCGCTACATAGCCGATGTTTTTTCCTTCAATCACCGTGATCCGGCGATCGTTCTGCGCCAGTTCCCGCAGAATCTCGCGCGTGGAGTCGGTGGAGCCGTCGTCCCGGATATACAGGTGCCAGTCGGCATAGCTTTGCTGCCGGATACTTTCCACCTGCATCCGCAAATATCGCTCTCCGTTGTAAGTAGACATCAGCACTGCGATGCCATGTTCCGATAATACCATATCTGAAATCCTTTCTTAGTTGCCATTCTGCGGCTTCTGCGTGGTCTGCGCCGCCTTTGGCTTTGATTGCGCCAAAGCGGATTTTTCCGCGCGGCGCGTACGCCATGCGCAATAGGAGATATACGCACGGCGTTTGCGAATATAGAACCACGCATAAAGGCGTGTATACCAATGTTCTTTGCAAAAATAAGCAAAATCCCGTTGAAAAATGGAAAACCGACGGCGCATTGCCGCAAGATCCGTTGTTTCATTTCCGGAAAAATCCTGCTGTAAAACCGTATCCAACACGGTGAGAAATGCTCCCTGCCGCCGCGCTTCCCGAAAAAAAGCGTGATCGACATAATCAAGAAACATCGCTTCGTCATAGGAAAGGCTTTGGAATGCCTGCATCCTGATCGCCGTTCCGCTGTTGATCGCCGTCAATTCTTTCGCTTTGACCGCCAAGGGATCGGCAATTCTTGTCACACGGCACCCCCGAATCCTGCACGGGGACAAAAGTCCTTTCGCATCCATTACCCACGGGACAAAGAGATTCTGCGCCGGATGCGCCGACAGCGCGGCGCGCAGAACATCCCAGTAGTCGGCGGAAAGGGTGGTGTCACAATCAAACAGGCACAGGACATCCGCTTGCGTTGCAAGCAGTCTGACCGCGCAGTTGTAAGCCTTCGGAAGTCCGGCGTTTCCTCCCATACTATGATAAAGCATGCCGACGCTTGCGGCATATGCCGCATTGTCGTTCGGCTCGGTGCTGTTATCCACAAGAAGCGTCGGAATTTGTGCCTTGATCAGTGCCTGACACGTCACACTGTCCTGCGCACGGCATTGGTAGAGTACCACCGCGGCAAAAATCCGAGGCTCTGCGGAGACTGATTCACTCATGCCGAACGGCTCCTTTCCCAAAGCACCGTGTACACAGTGCTTTGCCCAGATTTATCAGCGCGGCAAATTCTTTGGTTCTGCCAAAGCAAAGCAGAATTCCCGCACACGAGACGGCAACACAGACCAGCGCGCGTAAAATCAGCGTCGGCAAAATTGCCGCAAACGAAATCTGTTGACACAAATAATAGCTTCCGGCACAAACAAACACCGTAAAACCGAGATACCCGCCTACCCGCAGCCGGTATTTTGCCGGCGGAAGATGAAAAATCCGCTTGTACACAATGTCCGGCAGGATCACCAGTTCCTTCAGGACCTTACACACCGTCGTACCGAGGAACACGCCAATCAAGCCCACCCAGTGTACCAACAGCAGCGAAATGCCCAAATTCAACGCCGCCATAGCGAGATGCCAGTATCGGTCAGGGCGGAACAATCCCGCTGCCGCGCGGATACTGCCCAGCGTTTCCGCAAGGCAAGTGAGGAAAAAGTTCAAGCACAATACCGCCACAGTCGGAAGCGGGAGCAAAACCTGCTCCGTTTGCGCAAGTGTAGCAAGCCAAAGACCGGAGATAAAGGGTTGCAACAAGCAAAACAGCAGATTGGTCGCAACGGAGGCAAGACAGAAGGTCGCAAACAATGCCTTACAAAACGCAAGATATGCGTGCTGTTCGTCCTCCTTCGCGATCAAGTTGCCGAAGCTGGCAGTGAAAGAGGTGGAAAACTGATCGAATACGGTTTTGACCGTGCGGGTGAGAAGCTGATAATTGGCGTAAATACCGGTGATGAGCGGTCCGAGCACATGCGTGATGATCAGGACGTCGATGCTGTCGATCGCGTAGTTACCCACATAATGTAAGGCAAGTGCGCGGGTGTTGGCAAAAATGGATTGCCCGGTGGCTTTATCCAGCTTTTCCGTCGGGCGGCGGCGGATATAGGGATACCGGCGATTGGCAAGCAGTGCCAGCAAGCCGTTTTCCAAAACATCGGCGCACAGCCGGACCAGCAGATACAGAAGAAAATCTTTGGTGCGGTATAGCAGAAGAATCTGTAACACCGCGCTTGCCCCATATAAAACAGTATGCACAATCGAGATCAGATAATTCCGCTGATCGGCAACAATCACAGAGCGTTTATAGGCAAGCAGATAGCTTGCGGCGGTATTGCACAGCAACACCAGATATACCACCGCAACCCCCGCCGCCTGCGGCAGGCGATTGACAAAGGAAAACACGGAAGGCGGGAGCACCGCGCTGTAATCCGCGCCGAGCAGTTTCGGCAAAAACGGAAGCAAGCATAAGCCGACCATCAAAATCACAGCCGCAATGATCCGGTAGACCTTCCCGTACAGATGCATCAGCGCGCAAACGCGGGATTCGTCCCCGTCCGCAAGCGGACGGTAAAGATTGCAATGAATCGCAGTGCCGATTCCCAATTCCGTCAGGCTCAGCATCGTAATCACACTGGTGAGCGCGGTGTAAATTCCCTGCACGGAAAGTCCGAGCGTGGAAAGGAACACTTTGCGCGACCAAAATCCGATCAAAGCGATGAGAATCTGACCGAGCACCCCGCACAGCGCGTTTAACGCAGAATATCGGGTGCGCATTTACGGGCATTCCTCCTTTGACGGCACGGAAGCACTGAGATGCAGGAACAGCAATAGTCCCATTCCGATGAAATTGAACAGGTAGGGGTTGGTATTCAGCGCAAGGAAAAACGCGCCGAACAGTGCGCAAAGCGCACCGCCGCCGAGCATTCCGCGTTTCCGGAACGCCTGCACGGCAAGCAAAACGCCATAAACTACCCAAAAGATGCAACCAAGCACGCCGAGCTTCATCAACATAGCGAACGTCGTCATTTCATAAGAATACTTCGCCGTGGTACTGCGCAGATAATGCTCGACATAACTGCCGTACCCGTATCCGATAAGCGGAGAGGTTTTCCATTTGTCAAGCAGGTGCTTCACCTGTTCCATGCGCGTCATATTGGAGATCACCGCGCCCTGTTCATCCAATTCTTCCAGCGGATCCTTCTGCGTTGTGGTCGAATCGTCCGGATGGTCGGACGGTGTGCCGCTGAGCCGGAAAGTATTGCGCATCCGGATGGCTAAAATTCCATGGCACAGGGTGGCATTGAGCAACACCGCAATTAACAGCAGACAAAGCACGACGCAGACAAATCGAATGACATGTTTCCACACTTTTCTGCGGATGGCATCTGCAAGCAACAGACAGAAGAAAAATCCGCCCGCCGCCATGCTTCCCAACCACAAAGCTTTGGTTACCGTAAACAGCATGGCGATAAACGAGGTAATCAGCACCGCATAATCACGGATGCGCGGAGCGGCGATATGCGCAAAGAAAAAGTAAAATCCCAAGAACAACAGCACAGAACAAGGAAAAATCACACGCAAATAGCCATGTCCCGAAACAATTGCCGGCATCACGCCGGTATTGCCGAATACGCGGAGCACCGCGCGGAACACACTTTCCACAAACGTAGGGCGTACCGACGCACCGACATACAGCAGAATATGCGCCGCCCCCAGTGCGATGGTCAGAATCAGCACCAAATTTTCCGCTTTGGCAAACGACAGTTTTCCAAACGTAAAAAACAATTTCAGCGGGAAGGCAAGCGTCAGCACCAACATGCACATGGCTTCTTTGATCGCAAGGCGGACATCCGTCCCTTTCAGTACGGGAATCGCAAGCATCCAGACTGCCGTTGCAAAAAGCAGGATAAACAATGCAAGATCCAAGCGGTCAAACGCGCCTTTTACACTCTGCTCCCCCCGAAAAAGCGGACGTTTTTCCCGTAAAATCAGAACAAGTGCGCCGCCGTAAAGTGCGGCAAACGTAAGTGCAAACAAAAGATACCGGACAGAAAGCCCGCCTACACGCAAGAATGCGCCGTGGAACCCCAGCATGAGTTCCGCCGTAAATACGGTCAGCAAGATCACAAGTGCCAGACGCAACCGGTCAAAAGCCGCAGAAGTTGTTTTGCAATGCGCCGACTGTTGCGCAGTTTCATGATTCATGTTTTCTTCTCCTTTTGGCTGTTTTCAGCGCACGAAGCATCCAAATGCGCCATAACAGCATCTGCCGTACTCCCGCGTGGGAAAGGGAAGAAGCATTCTCCCCGTGTCTGCGATAGTACAGATAGGGCGTTTTCTCCAAAATCACACGCCCGTTTTGCGCCCCGACCATACCGATAAACTGGTCATGCATCGGGAGTTTTTCCGGAAACGGTAACAAAAGCGGCAAAAGCCGCGCGGAAAACGCCATACAGCACCCGATATACGAATTCCGGATTAAATTGCGCCATACGCCGCTTTTCACATGGCGCAGGGCAAAAAAAGACGGATACAGCGGTGTCAGCGACGCGTCGGTTACGATCGCGTCATGCAATACCACCGTCACAGTAGCGTCCTGCGCAAAATGGCGGCGCATACAGTCCAATTTTCCGGGCAGCCATACGTCATCCTGATCGCACAGACATAGGATCTCGCCATGCGCATGGGAAAGCGCATGGGCAAAATTTGCGATTACCCCCTTGCCCGCACCTTCCAAAACCGTGATACGCGCGTCTTTTTCCGCATAGCGCTGTAAAATCGCGCCGGAATCATCCGTGGACGGATCCAGCGACACAACCAGCTCATCCTCCGGCGCAAGCTGCGGCAGAACGGAATCCAGCTGCTGTGCCAGATACCGCTGTCCCATATAGACCGCCATCACAACCGACACCCGCATTCCGTTTCCCCCTCGCACCGGCTTTCGCCGGACCATCCGTCAAAGCTTTTCGCAATAGGTGCGGAAGCTCTGCTGTTTCTGATCCTTTTCGGACAGCAAGATCTCCATATCCGGTCGGATCGGCCATGCTACGCCGATGTCCGGATCGTTCCACAAAATCCCCGCTTCGCTCGTAGGATCGTAATAGTTTGTGCATTTATATACAAATTCAGCCGTCTCAGAGGTTACCAAAAAACCATGTGCAAATCCGGCGGGAATATAAAACTGCTTCTGATTTTCCGCACTGAGCAACACCCCGAACCATTTGCCGAACGTCTCGCTGTCCCGCCGCAGATCCACCGCCACGTCAAAGACTTCTCCGGAAATGACGCGTACCAGCTTCCCCTGCGCGTTGCGCGTCTGAAAATGCAAGCCGCGCAAAACGCCGTATCGGGATTTGGATTGGTTATCCTGCACAAAGGTGACGTCAATCCCGCCTTTGCAGAATTCCTCATACTGATAGGTTTCCATAAAATAACCGCGCGCGTCCCCGAACACCGTCGGCGTCACTACATACAATCCCTTGATCGGCGTGGTTTCAAATTGAAATTTTCCCATAGGTACTCTTCTTTCTGTAAATCAAAGATCACTGTGCGCAAGCACGCACCGTAGAAAATCCAGCACTCTGCCGCGGAAGCGGATCTGCCGCCGATAGATCCGCGGATATTTCCAAAGCCGCAGGCAATCGCAGATGCGCCGATCGGTCAGCACTTTCACACGCAGATTGGCAAACGCACAGGTGCGATCCAACTTCTGTTTCTGCTTTTGCGTGAGCTTATCTGCCAGCTCGTCATGCAGGGCATCCAAAAACTGCGCATATTCCGTCGCGATCTTGGTGCGGAGCGTTCTGTCCTTCTGCTTGCGGGAGCGTTTTTTCCCAACGCCGGGCAATCCGATGGTATTATTCCCATGCAAGCGGTAAGAAATCAGCGGCACATTCCAAAAATACGCACCGCCCTCCGCCGCGGCAATCGCGTTCAGATCCCAGTCGTGGGGAAGCACGCTTTTGGTCGTGCGTAAAAATTCCTGTTTGAGTTGTACGGTAAATGCCATGGTGCATCCCGGAGAAAGATTATGGGTATACACCTGCTCGGCGGGGAATTTCCGAAGCTCTCCGGCTTTTAATCTGGTCGGAATCAGATTGTGATTGCTCCATCCGCGGCGATCCGGCACTGCAATCGGCATACCGCTTGCGTCAATCGGATCAAAGCCCGTATTCAGCGACAGCATATCCGGATGTGTTAAAAACATTCCTTCCATGCGTCCCAGCTTCTCCGGCTTCCACACGTCGTCCTGATCGCTTAAGAAGATCAGGTCGCCGGTCGTTTTTTCAATCGCCTGTCTGAAATTCAGCCGGTAGCCGAGATTCTGTTCGTTTTGATAAAACTTCCATCCGGTCAACTGATAGTCCCTGATATAATCGGTAACGATCTGCGCCGTTTCGTCGTCCGAGCCGTCATCGCAGATGATGACCTCGTCCGCAGGACGTGTCTGCACCCGCAACGATTCCAACTGCGCAGGCAAGTAAGATGCGCCCCGATAAGTTGTCATGGCAACCGAAATCCGCACTTCGCCACCTCCTCACAAAAGAACAAGGCAATTCCCCCGTTCTGAAAATCGCCTTGCATAAAAATGATCGTCTTACAATTTGTCGGCGTACATTGCCTGGTAATAGTTCTGATAAGCGCCGCTGGTAACACGCGCCACCCAGTCTTTGTGGGAGGCATACCAATCCAACGTCTTGACAATCCCCACCTCAAACGGCGTTTCCGGATACCAACCCAGTTCTTCCCTGATTTTGGTCGGATCGATCCCGTAACGGCGGTCATGTCCTTTGCGGTCGGTGACGTGATGCAACAATTCTTCCCCGACGTGCGCGTCCAGATGCGTTCTGACATAATCTAAAATCGTGGTTACGATAAACAGATTGGTACGCTCGTTGTGCCCGCCGACATTATAAACTTCGCCCACTCTGCCTTTGGAAAGCACCAGATCAATCGCTTTACAATGATCCTCTACATACAGCCAGTCCCGCACTTGTAAGCCGTCTCCGTAGATGGGAAGCGGCTTGTGATCGATGGCATTATGCATCATCAGCGGAATCAGTTTTTCCGGGAACTGATACGGACCGTAGTTATTGGAACAACGGGTGATATTGATCGGCAAATGATAAGTATCTCCATAGGCTTTGACAAAGCAATCTGCCGCCGTTTTACTTGCAGAGTACGGCGAATGCGGGGAAAGCGGCGTTGTTTCCGTAAAATACCCGGTTGCGCCAAGCGAACCGTACACTTCATCCGTGGAAACTTGTAAGTATTTCACGCCGTCACGGTAGGTATCATCGCCGGTCTGCCATGCTTCTTTCGCGCAGTTGAGCAGATTAACGGTACCATACACATTGGATTTCAAGAACAGCTCCGGATCCTTGATCGAGCGATCCACATGACTTTCCGCTGCAAAATTGACCACATAATCCACCGGATACTCGGCAAAGATTTTTTTCACCACCGCCGCATCACAAATATCGCCGCGTATAAAATGATACCGTGCGTCTGCTTCCACCTCCGCCAGATTATCCAGATTGCCTGCATAGGTCAAAGCGTCCAGATTGAGGATCGTAATATCCGGATACTTGCGCAACATATAATGAATAAAGTTGGATCCGATAAATCCGGCACCGCCGGTGACAAGATAGGTTTTCATACAAATTCCTTTCGGCATATCTTTACATCTGCGTCGGTTTTGTCTGCGCCAAAAACGCGGTGAGCGCATCCTTCCAGTCCCGCATATGGTCGCCAACCGTTACGGACAACATCAGATGGGACAAAGAAGAATATGCAGGACGCTTGGCAGGCGTCGGATATTCCGCAGTCGTGCAGGGGCGCACCTCACAGGCAAGACCGGACAGCCGCATAATCTCCGTGGCAAACTCATACCAGGAGCATTCGCCGTTTCCGGTGCAATGGTAGATTCCGTATTCTTCGGTCAATCCCAGCAACAACAGATGGTACGCAAGGTCATTTGCGTTGGTCGGATTGCCGCGCTGATCGTTCACCACGCTGACAAACGGCTTCTCTTTGCCGAGTTTCTGCATGGTTCTCACAAAGTTATTTCCATACCGACCGTACAGCCACGCGGTACGCACAACGAAGGTGCGGGTACAAAACTGCATGGCATACTGTTCGCCAAGCCACTTGGACTTTCCGTACACGGTATTCGGTGCGGGCAGATCCCATTCGCAATAGGGCTTTGCCTGCATCTCTCCGGAAAATACATAATCCGTGGAAACATGCACAAACTTTGCGCCGGCTTTCTCCGCCGCACGCGCCAGATTGCGCACCCCGATGGCGTTGACGCGCATTGCGCTTGCATAGTCGCTTTCGCAACCGTTGACATTTGTCATCGCCGCGCAATTGAAAATCACATCCGGTCTGCACTGATCGACAAACGCGAAAACAGCCACGGTATCCGTGATGTCCACCGTGTCAATGTCCGCAAGGATCAGATTTGCACCCTGATATGCCGCGGGAATGTCCCCGATCTCACTGTGTCCGGTCCGGAGCATTTCGGTCAGTTCCTGTCCGAGTTGCCCGTTTGCACCGGTAATCAGAATTGTTAACATATCAAAAATCCTTGTTTGCTACTTTTAATAAATACTGCCCGTATTCGCTTTTCTGTAAAAGCATCCCCTGCTCCACAAGCTGTTTCTTTGTAATGAAGCGGTTGTTGTACGCGATCTCCTCCAGGCATGCCACATACAGTCCCTGTCTTGTCTGGACGGCTTCAATAAAGTTTGCCGCCGCAAGCATTGCCCGATGATTGCCGGTATCCAACCATGCAATTCCCCGTCCGAGCAATTCCACTTTCAGTGTGCCGCGCCGTAAGTACTCGTTGTTGACCGACGTAATCTCCACTTCCCCGCGTGCGGACGGCGCAACAGATTTCGCGATCTCCACCACATCGTTATCGTAGAAATACAACCCCGGCACCGCATAATTGGACTTGGGATGCTCCGGCTTTTCCTCAATCGAAAGAACGTTCCAATCCTTATCATATTCCACTACGCCGAATTCCGACGGATTGCTGACATGATAACCGAAGATCGTCGCGCCGTTCAGTTTCGCGGCGGCATGCTGTAACCGTTGTGTAAAATTATGTCCGTAGAAAATGTTATCGCCCAGCACCAGACAAACACTGTCCGCCCCGATGAAGTCTTCTCCTATAATAAATGCTTCCGCAAGACCACGCGGGCACTGCTGCACCGCATAGGAAATCTGTAATCCGAGCCGCGAACCGTCGCCGAACAGTTCCTCATAGTCCGGCAGATCGCGTGGGGTAGAGATAATGAGAATTTCACGAATCCCCGCCAGCATCAATACCGACATGGGATAATAAATCATCGGTTTATCATAGACCGTCAGAATCTGTTTGGATACGGCGAGCGTGGAAGGGTACAGTCTCGTGCCGGAACCTCCGGCAAGAATAATCCCTTTCATAAATTGAGCCTCCAAAAAGCAGTATCCGCGTCTCTGATGCTTGTATTTCGGCAGAGCCGCGTGCTTGTGTTCCCTTATTATACAACACATTGGCTGAAAAGTCAACCTTTTTTCCGTAATCCGGGTGGCTCCGGCGGTTTTTTGGCTATTTTTCACCCTGTTTTTTCCATATGAATCCTTGTATGGAAACATCATACACGAAAAATCATACAATATCTGACAGAATCCGGTACTTTGCAGATTGACGCCCGTGTTTTTTCAGAAAAAACTTGACAGATACACAAAATTATGATATACTGCGAAGGTAAGAAAAGCCGGCGTGCTCCTTGATTTTCCGGTAAATTCGGATATTTCCAAGGCGCGAATAATTTTCCGTCTTTTCAGCCATGCTACGTTCCGGAGGCGATCGTAACATGGCAACATCTTCTTTTTTCAAAAGATCCCGTTCTTCTGCGGCAGTTTCTTTTCTTTGTCGGTTTACACTGCTTTTTCTTTTGGGCGGCTTCTGCTACATCGGGATCGAAATTCTGTGGCGCGGGCATTCGCATATCTCCATGTTTTTTGCGGGAGGATTCTGCCTGTGTCTGATTGACCGGCTTTCCATGCGATTTGCACAGCGGCGCGCCGTTTGGCTTTGCGTGCCGTGCGGACTGCTGATTACCGCGGTGGAATTTTGCATAGGATGTGTGGTAAATCTTTGGCTGGGATTGCACGTTTGGGACTATTCCGGCAAAGTCGGTTCCATCCTCGGACAGATCTGCCCGCTGTACACCGGTCTGTGGTGTTGCCTCGCGCTCGTCGCACTATGGCTTGTGCGATTTTTGCAACGCGTGGTATTCGCCCGCTTCTCTGCCCTGACTGCTTGTATTTGATCTTTTTCCATAGATAAAAATAACCGCGTTTCGTTTCTCACCCCTTATTTGATGTTTTACGGCGGCAGTCGGTTCAAAACCACCGCGTTGCGCCGTAAAGAAAGGATGTATGTATGAAAAAACACCATTTCACCCGCATACTTGCGGTCTTTCTGCTACTTTGTACCGTACTGCTTGCCGTTGCCTGCGATCCGCAGTCTTTCACAGATGATCTGAACACAATCTTAAACAGCTTTGGCGACACCTCCAAAGACGCCGCCAAAACACAGGCAACTCCCATTCCGACAGCAAAACAAGCCGAGGATTCGCTTCAGATTTTTTACATAGATGTCGGACAGGGGGATTCCATTCTGATCCTCACACCTGGCGGACACAGCATCTTGATTGACGCGGGAGACACCTCCACCGCTTCCAAACAAGCCATTAAAGATTGCTTAGAGAAAAATCTGCCCAAGAATCAAGACAATGAACAGATTCTGGACTATGCCATCTTCACTCATCCGGACGCCGATCACATCGGCGGCGCGCAGGTCGTCATGGAAGCCTTTCCGGCAACGAAAGTGATCCTGCCAAAGAAAGAACACACCACCGCCTCCTATCGGAAAATGATCGAGCAGATTGGTGAAAACGATTCCGAATTGATCTATGCCAAAGCCGGTACCTCTTACACGCTGGACAGCATCGCGTTCAAAATTATCGCGCCGTACAGCGCGGATTACTCCGATATGAACAATTACAGCGTCGTGATTCACCTGACCTACGGCACTACCTCGTTCTTATTTGTCGGCGACGCGGAAACCGCGTCCGAAAAGGAAATGTTGGAGCATTACCGGGAAGATCTGAAATCGGATATTCTGAAAGTCGGGCATCACGGCTCCGACACCAGTTCCTCCGCGGATTTCTTAGCGGCGGTACAACCGAAATACGGCATCGTTTCCTGCGGCAAGGACAATAAATACGGACATCCGACACCGGAAATTCTCAAGCGGTATGAGGACGCCGGCATCCCGTTGCTACGCACCGATCTCTTAGGCACCATTCATCTGCAATCGGACGGTACCAACATCACGCAGGTTGCAGACTGATTTTTCAAGATTTTTTCTTCCCCCGATCCGGTTCGGAGCGGGGGATTTTTCACGTCTGTGGTTTTGAAAAATGAAAGAAAAAGGCGAAAAAAGCGTTTTTTCGCGAATCTTATATTTGTTTTTCAAAAAATAGACTTGACTTTTGCCTTGACTTTCGGTATAATCATCACAAAGGAGGGATGAACTTGGACTTTTCCGAGTATGCATTTTATATTTCTAAAATCGGACTTTGCGTAAAAACGACCTCCGATGCGGTAAAAAAACTACACCGCGATCATCTTTTTCACACGTTGCTTTATCAATGTGAAGGTTCGACGCGCTATCGCTTTCCCAATCGCGAGCAGGTGTGTATCAAAGCGGGGCAAGTGCTCTATTTGCCCAAGTCCGCGGATTGTGAAGCGGAACCCGTAGAAACCGGCTCTGCCATTGCGATTCATTTTGACCTGACCGACGCCGACGCCGACTTCGCTTTTTTCACGCTTCCGGCAGAGCTTGGCGTGCGCTATGCTTCCAAATTTGAACGGATGCAATTCCTTTGGGATTCCCGCTCGGTCGGAAGCGAAAGTGCTTTGCTCAGCATTCTGTATGATGTCATTTGCGCCATCCAACGTAGCTGGCAGAAGCTTTATGTAGACAACTCTCAAAAACAACTTGTACTGGCGGGGCACCGCTTCTTAATGGAGCATCTGACCGATCCCGCGCTTTGCGTCGGACAGATTGCGGCGCATCTATCCGTTACACCGGAATATTTCCGCAAGCTGTTCAAAGCCGCCTATCACACTTCTCCGCGGCAATATCTTATTCAAAAGCGCGTAGAGCTGTCCAAAACCCTCCTTGCCTCCGGGGAATGCAAACTTTCGCAGATCTGGCAACGCTGCGGCTTCAGCAGTCACGCTTTTTTCTGTACCACATTCAAATCCGTCACTGCGCAAACGCCCTCCGGCTATGAAAAATCCCTGCGGGAAACAAATGACGCTTAACATCACGCCACAGATCGTCCTTTCCGGATGACATGAGCTTGTCACCTTTCCACAAGCACGGACGAATTGCATACCATGTTCCATTCTGTGCATATAGAAAGATCGCTTCTATTGAAAAATGATTGACACAAAAAAGTGCCTGCCGGTGAGATCGGCAGGCACTTTTTGTTTGCATTTATTTGAGAAAGACATGCTTCGGGCAAAAGAGAACCGCAGACAGCTTCGCCCTGCCTGCATCCTCCTTTGCATAAGCAACTGAAATGGTCAGATCAAGAAGTATGTGTGCGGCTGTTTGGGCTTACAGTCCGCGTTTTACATAAGAAGTGTGCAAGATCTCATGTGCCTTATGGCTACCCGGCTCGCCGAAATACTCCTCATAGAGCATTTTCACAGCGGAGTTTTCATGAGATTTCCGCAGATCCATGTTTTGATCTGCTTTGTACAGCACCGCGGCGCGCAGAGAACGCAGATCCTCATTGTTGCGCACCACTGCCGGTTGATACGGCTGACCGCCGCCATTGACGCATCCGCCGGGGCAAGCCATTACTTCGATAAAGTCTGCCTGCACCTCGCCGCTCTTAACCGCATTCAGCAGTTTTGCAGCGTTTGCAGTGCCGCTTGCGACCGCTACGCGCACGGTAACATCACCGAGTTTATAGGTCGCGGTCTTTACGCCTTCAATTCCACGGACTTCTGCGAATTCCAGCTTCTCCAACGGCTTGCCGAGTACGATCTCCGCCGCGGTACGCAGAGCGGCTTCCATCACACCGCCGGTTGCGCCGAAAATTGCGCCGGCACCGGAACCGATACCGAACGGTTCGTCGAATTTCTCATCCGGAAGCTTGTTAAAGTCGATTCCGGCTTTTTCGATCATTCTCGCAAGTTCGCGGGTGGTGATCGCAACGTCTACATCCGGTACGCCGGCAGCCGCTTGGTGATCACGCGTGACCTCAAATTTCTTTGCAGTGCAGGGGATCGCGGAAACAAACACAATGTCCTTCGGATCCAAGCCCATTTTCTGTGCGTAGAAAGTCTTATACAGCGCGCCGAACATCTGCTGGGGAGATTTGCAGGAAGAAAGATTGTCCACAAATTCCGGGAAATAGTGCTCGCAGTATTTGATCCATCCGGGGGAGCAGGAAGTGAGCAACGGCAACGGACCGGTGTGATTGGTGAAGCGATCGAGGAATTCATGCGCTTCCTCCATAATCGTCAGATCGGCAGTCATGTTCATATCGTACACACCGTCAAATCCGAGACGCTTCATTGCGGCAACCATTTTGCCTTCCACGTCGGTACCCGGTGCATGTCCGAAGCATTCGCCGATGGTTGCACGCACGGAAGGAGCCGCACAGATCGCCACATGTTTAGTCGGATCTGCCAGAGCTGCAAATACCTGATCGGTATCGTCTCTCTCATACAGCGCGCCGACCGGGCACGCAACAATGCACTGTCCGCAGTTGACGCAGGAGGTCTGCGCCAGCTTCACTTCAAATGCGGAGCCGATGTGCGTATCAAAGCCACGGTCATTCGGACCGATCACGCCGATCCCCTGCATATTTTTGCAGGCAGCCACGCAACGGCGGCACAGAATGCACTTATTGTTATCGCGGACGATCGCGACAGAGGAAGTATCCAAATCATAGTGGGTACGTTCGCCGCCGATGGCATCCTCATCCACACCATATTCATTGCAGAGCTTCTGCAATTCGCAGGTGGTGGAACGCACGCAGGACAGGCACTTCTTTTCATGGTTGGAAAGAAGCAGTTCCAGGTTCAATTTTCTTGCGTTGCGGATCTTTTCACTGTTCGTGGTGATTTCCATTCCTTCCGCAACCGGATATACGCAGGCGGTGACCATGCCTCTGGCACCTTTGACTTCGACCAAGCACAACCGGCACGCGCCGATTTCGTTAATATCTTTTAAATAGCAGAGCGTCGGAATGTCAATATTGGCATACCGTGCCGCCTCCAAGACGGTGGAGCCTTTCGGCACACTGTAGTCTCTGCCGTTGATCTTTACATTTACCATATCCATCATCTACACGACTCCCTTCTTATTCTTTGACCACTGCGCCGAACTTACAAGTAGACATACATACGCCGCACTTGATGCACTTTGCCGTGTCGATGACAAACGGCTTTCTGATTTCGCCGGAGATTGCTTCCACAGGGCACTTTCTGGAGCAAGCGGAGCAACCTTTGCACTTTTCGGGATCGATCTTATAGGTGAGCAGATGCTTGCAGACGCCGGCAGGGCATTTCTTATCCACAACGTGTGCAATATACTCGTCGCGGAAATAACGCAATGTGGACAGCACCGGGTTCGGGGCAGTCTGTCCCAAACCGCACAGGGACGCGGATTTGATATAGTTGCACAGCGCTTCCAGTTTATCAATATCCTCCAGCTCTCCCTTTCCTGCAATGATCTTGTCAAGCAGTTCCAGAAGGCGCTTGGTACCGATCCGGCACGGTGTGCATTTTCCGCAGGATTCATCGACTGTGAAATCCAGGAAGAAGCGGGCAATATCCACCATGCAGGTGTCTTCATCCATAACGATCAATCCGCCGGAGCCCATCATGGAGCCGATGGCGATCAGGTTGTCATAGTCGATGGGCGTGTCGATCAGGTGTGCGGGAATGCATCCGCCGGAAGGACCGCCGGTCTGCGCCGCTTTGAATTTCTTGCCGTGCGGGATACCGCCGCCGATCTCCTCGACCACTTCCCGCAGTGTGGTACCCATCGGGATTTCCACCAGTCCGGTATTGGTAATCTTGCCGCCGAGTGCGAATACTTTGGTTCCCTTGGACTTCTCGGTACCCATGGAAGCAAACCACTGTGCGCCGTTGAGAATGATCTGGCAGATATTTGCATAAGTCTCCACGTTATTGATGATCGTCGGCTGACCGAATAGACCTTTCACAGCCGGGAACGGCGGACGCGGACGCGGCTCGCCGCGGTGACCTTCGATAGAAGTCAGAAGCGCGGTTTCCTCGCCACAGACGAATGCACCGGCGCCAAAGCGGAGCTGAATATCAAAATTAAATCCGGTACCGAAGATATTCTGACCAAGCAGACCGGCTTCTCTTGCCTGTGCGATTGCAATTTGCAAACGGTGAATGGCGATCGGGTATTCCGCACGGACATAGATATAGCCCTCATCTGCACCGATGGCATAGCCTGCGATTGCCATTGCCTCCAAAACGGCGTGCGGATCGCCTTCCAGAACGGAACGGTCCATGAACGCGCCGGGATCTCCCTCGTCCGCGTTGCAGACCACATATTTTTTCTCAGACTGCGAGCCAAGCGCAAACTTCCACTTCAGACCGGTAGGGAATCCGCCGCCGCCGCGTCCGCGCAGACCGGAATCCAGCATGCACTGGATAACATCCTGCTGGCTCATGGTCGTAATGACCTTGTAGATTGCCTGATAGCCGTCCATGGCGATATATTCATGCAGATCTTCCGGATTGATAACGCCGCAATTCCGCAACGCCACACGTTTTTGCTTCTTATAGAACATAGAATCCGAGAGTTTCTGCACTTTCGTTGCGATCTCATTATGTACTTCTTCATGAATCAACCGATCCACAATGGTACCGTTTGCAATCGCGTCCACGATGTCCGGCACATCTTCTACTTGCACCATATTGTAGAAAGTGCCCGCCGGATACACGATCATGATCGGTCCGCGTGCGCAAAGACCAAAGCAACCGGTAGTGATGATCTTCACGTCTTTTTCCATGCCTTTTGCGGCAAGCGTTTCTTCCAATGCCTTGCGGATCTCCATGCTGTGAGACGAAGTACAGCCGGTACCGCCGCAGATCAGAATCTGCGTTTCCTTGCAGGGAACATCAGAATGCACACGACACGCAACCTCATCATGATACCGGTCGCGGATCGCAAGCAGTTCGTCTATGGTATGAATTTTCTCCATTTTTCGATTACACCTCCAAAAAGTTTAGGACCGGTTACTGATACTGTGCGAGGATACCGTCCACATCCTCTTTCTTCAAGCGACCGTACACTTCGCCGTTGATGCTGATGACGGGTGCCAGACCGCACGCGCCGATGCAACGGGTTGCCTCAATGGAATACTTTCCGTCCGAGGATGTACTGCCTGCCGCAAGTCCGCCGAGCTTTAAGGAAATGCGTTCCAGAATGCCCTGAGAGCCCTTGACATAGCAAGCGGTGCCAAGGCAGACGCCGATGGCGACCTTTCCTTTCGGGTTTAAGGAGAACTGGGAATAGAACGATGCCACGCCATAGACTTCCTCCAAGGATACGCCCATGCGCTGTGCGATGATGTTCTGAACCTCCACCGGCAGATAGCCGTAGATGTCCTGCGCCTGCTGTAAAACAGGCATCATCGCGCCTTTTACACCGCGATAGCGGTCGATCAAGGCGCAAAGCTGTGCTTCCTGCTCAGCCGTGCCGGTGAAAGCAACGGTAGTCAGTTTCTTTTTCATGAAGAAATACCTCCTAAAAAATAGATCTCTTTCACAGAGTCTGTGTGCTTGTCCGTATCCCGGGGAAGCAAACCCGAAAAACGGCTTTGGCACACCGTCCGCAAAACGCCAGTATTCATTTGCTACATAGCCAGTATTTATTATACTACATAACCTTGAAAAAAGCCATAGGTTTTTGAAAAAAAATCAAATTTTTTTCAAAAAAACTACCTTATAGCGCAAAAAGCCGGAAAAAGTGGAAGAAAAGCAGAAAAAAATCGGTTCTTTGCCTTGACTTCCCGCGCAAAACAGGATATAATAAAACGGAGTTCTGAAAAGAAAGAAGGGATTTTGTTTGGCAAACGATGCAGAAAACGCCTGCACGCACGACTGTTCCACCTGCGCACAGAATTGTTCTTCCAAGCAGGAAAGTCCGCTTGCGGCTGCAAATAAAGCCAGTCATATCAAAAAAGTCATCGGCGTGGTCAGCGGAAAAGGCGGCGTCGGAAAAAGCCTTGTGACTTCCATGCTCGCGGTGCTGTTCGCACGGCGCGGATACAAGGTCGGCATTCTGGACGCGGATATTACCGGTCCGTCCATTCCGAAGATTTTCGGATTAAAAACCGGCGTCACCGGTTGTGAGGACGGCATTCTTCCGGCAGAAACCAAGACGGGGATCAAAGTCATGTCCATCAATCTGCTTTTGGACGATGAAAGAACGCCGGTCGTATGGAGAGGTCCGGTCATCGCGGGAACCGTAAAACAGTTCTGGACCGATGTGGTCTGGGGCGAACTTGACTTTTTGTTCGTGGATATGCCTCCCGGAACCGGAGACGTCGCGCTGACGGTATTCCAGTCGCTTCCGGTAGACGGAATCGTGATTCTGACCAGTCCGCAGGAATTGGTTTCCATGATCGTGGCAAAAGCCGTCTCTATGGCACGCACCATGCAGATTCCGGTGTTGGGACTTGTGGAAAATATGAGCTATGTGAAATGCCCGGACTGCGGCAAAGAGATTCCGCTGTTCGGCGAAAGCCACATCGACGAGGTTGCCGCTTCCTATCATCTGGACGTTCTCGCACGGCTTCCGATTGATCCGAAGCTCACGGCATTGTGCGACAAAGGCATTCTGGAGCTGATGGAAACAGACGTGCTGGACGCCGCGGTGGAAATGCTGGAGCGCCGTTTGGACACCGTACAGGCATAACCATGGCAAACCGAGACAGAAGGATCGGCAAAGAGGCGGGGCAACCTGCCTCTTTGTCTGTAAAACTTGCAAAGAATCAACTTTACACCGTTTCCATCACCGATCTCAATAATTTGGGAATGGGCGTTTGCAGGATCGGGGAATTGGTCGTGTTTGTACGCGGCGCGGTCACAGGCGACGTTGCAAAGATCCGGATTCTGAAAGTCTGCCGTTCCTACGCCGTCGCCAAAATTGAGGAGCTGCTGACGCCTTCCGAAATCCGGATAACGCCGGTTTGTCCGATCTTCGGCAAATGCGGCGGATGCGTTTACGGAAATATTACTTATGAAGCGGAAAAACGGATCAAGCGGGACAGCGTCCTTGCCGCATTGCGCAAAGCGGGACTTGCCGATGTGCGCGTCGCACCGCTCCTTTGTGTGGGAGAAACCGGCGGCTATCGCAATAAAGTACAGTATCCGGTTGCGCCAAACGGCAAGATCGGCTACTATGCGCCGCATTCCCACACCATCATTCCGTGTGAAAAGTGTGATCTGCAGGCGCGGGCCATGGATGAGCCGCTTGCCCGCGTCCGCACATGGATGCAGACTTATCAGGTATTTCCGCGCCACCTGTACCTGCGGTATGCCAAACAGACGGGGCAGATCATGGTGTGCCTGGTCAGCCAAACACCAACGCTTCCGCACGAAGCGGAACTGGTGGAAATGCTGAAATCCTGTTCTGACGTGGTATCCGTGCTGGTCAATGTACAGCCGGAGGAGACGAACGTCATTTTGGGAAAGACCTGCCGCACCCTCTACGGAACGGATTTTATGGAAGATGTACTCTGCGGACTGACGTTCCGCATCGCCGCCCGTTCCTTCTATCAGGTCAATCACGATGCGGCGGAGTTGCTTTACCGGAAAGTTTATGCGCTGTCCGGAATCAAAGCCGGCGACCGGATCGTAGATCTGTTCTGCGGTACGGGAACGATCGGGCTGTTTTGTCTCTCGCAATGTCCGGACGCTTCCCTGATCGGTGTGGAAGTGACGCCGGAAGCAGTGGAAAATGCGCGGGAAAATGCGCGGCGCAATCATCTTGCAAACGCCGTTTTTTTCTGCGCAGACGCAAACGATCCGCACTTAAAAGGCGCAGACGTCCTGATCTTGGATCCGCCGCGCAAAGGCTGCGAGGCACAGTTGATTACACAGATTGCCGCGCTCCGTCCGCGCAGGGTGATCTATGTGTCGTGTGATCCGAATACCTTTGCGCGCGATCTTTCGCTGTTCCGGCAAGCGGGCTTCTCCATCGGAGAAGTCACGCCAGTCGATTTGTTCCCGCGCACGGGACATGTCGAAAACGTGGTTTGTCTTGTGGGAAGTCGGGAATCGGACTGAGCCGGACAGCCGTGGTTTTTCGTTTGCGCGCATCTTCGGAGGAAGGCGCGCTCACTCCTCGTTGTCTTTGTGTAACCGCTTATAGTCCAAATCAATCACAACCGTTCCGCCAATGGTAATTGCCACACAGCACAGAACAACGGACAGCATTTCTTTTGCGCGGAACAAAAAGAAGGCTTCCGACGCGTCCATTATGTAGCACAGCACCAAAAACGCGCAAACGGCAATGCATTGCAGACTGAGCTTGCAGGCAAGATAAGCGGGATAGGACAGGGAATACTCCCGAAAAGTCCGGATATATTTCATGACAGAGAAACCTCCTTTGGATTTTTCCATTCCTATCATAGCAAAAAAAGAAGTGTTTGTCACGCCGCAAATTCCGGTAAACTTCCGGTTTTTGCGCGTACAAGCACTTCTTTTCGGTTTTGTCGTCAAAAATGCGCGTTTTTTTCCGTGATTTCGGAGATTTCTCAGATTTTCACGCGGTGAGGTCACATACCGCCGGCTGTAAGAAACCGATCAACGCCGCCGGCGAGAGCTTCAATACGCATCCGCGCACACCGGCGCTGATGGTGATTTCGTCAAAAAGCTGTGCGCTTTCCTCCAAATACACCGGATAGGGCTTTTTCATGCCGACCGGGGAGCATCCACCGCGCACATAGCCGGTCAATCCAAGCAAATCCTTGACCGCTACCATTTCCGCGCGTTTATTGCCGGAGACTGCCGCGGCTTTTTTCAGATCCAGCTCGCATGCGCTTGGAATACAGCAGACAAAATATCCCGTTTTATCTCCGTGCAGAACCAAGGTCTTGAACACCTGTTCCTCCGGAAATCCGATCTGCCGCGCGATATGATGACCGGACAAATCCGTTTCATCCACTGCATACGTCAGACTTTCATAGGACACGCCCGCCGCGGAAAGAATCCGCATGGCGTTGGTTTTATTCAGATGCTCCATATTTATGCTCCTTCTCTCTTTCCATCCTCGTTTTTTGCGGCAGACAAGCGGCAAATGCCGCGCAAGCACACCGGAGGTCCCTGCGGAATGTGGAATCCTCTGCCGGCGCATGCAGATCCGGCAAATCGATCCGACAGGGAAACCGGAGGTCCATCCGCAATTCTTCCGCAGATTCTCCGACTGTGACCTGCCCTGAGCAGGCAGGCAGATAAAAATATCGAAAATACAGCACAAGCGGCAAAAAAACTTCCGGATAAGCGGTTTGAACAAAATCAAATAACTCCGCTTGTATACGGAGTTCGCCGGATGTGCATACCGAAACGGAAAGAAACACCGCATCCTCTTTTGCCGCAAGCCGCATCCGCATTTTCCCGTCGGATGCGATCTGCAACGCGATCAGACACGTCCAAAGCAATGCCGGTGCAAAGCGCCGGATCTCCAGCTCATGCATCCGCAAGGCGCAGGGCGGCACTTCCGAAAGCGAAACCGGATACCCCGCGTTTTGCAAAGCCTGCTGCAAAACATGACACATCCATCGCACAACAGAAAACGGCTGCGGCAGCATGCAGATCTCCTCCGCGTCAAATCCGCTTTGACAGGCATGCAGAATTTCCGTTTGGAAAATACCGAGCGGTCTTGGCTCCGCCGTACCCGCCGTTTTCCACAGGTTTATGACGACTGCCGCAAACGCTTTCTGACGGTTTTGCAGAATCCGCTCCTCCCACGGCAGAAAATCCGCCGCCGTTTCCGGATGCCATTCCGGTAAAAACAGCCATACAAGCTGCTCCTGCCCGCCAAGGGATACCGGACATACAAACGCGCCGTGCACCCCGTTTTCCGTATGCAGACAAACCGCGCAACCAATTCCCGTTTGCAAAACCGAACCCAGCCGGCGTTTCTGCGCGGCAGGCAGAAACGAAGCGAGGGCGTCCCCTGCCGAAAGCGTGGGCAATGCGATCTGCGCGGCAGCGTTTTTCCAAAGGACGCGCGTATGCGTAGTACCGAGGAGTGCAAGCGGTGTTGCCCAAAGCGCCCCCTGCGCATTTGTACTTTCCCAAAGCCGCATAACATCCTCCTGTCCGCGTTTGCTTTTTGCTTTCTTTTCGCCTAATTCTACCATGAATCCACGCATTTTGCAAGTGGTCTTGCATAAATGTTACAAAAATAAAAATTTTCTGCCAAATCCCTTGTAAGTTTTCAAAAAATGCGTTACAATAGAGACATCCAAATTTATTTGTTTCGGAGGAATTAAACTATGTCAGTAAAAGTTGCTATCAATGGTTTCGGTCGTATCGGTCGTCTGGCATTCCGTCAGATGTTCGGTGCAGAAGGCTATGAGGTTGTCGCAATCAACGACCTGACCAGCCCGAAGATGCTTGCACACCTGCTCAAATACGATACCGCACAGGGTAGCTATGTGGCACAGGGTCACACCGTTACCTACAAGGATTCCGTACTCGGCGAGGACGGCAAGACCGTTGTAGTTCCCGGTTCCATCACGGTAGACGGCAAAGAAATCACCATCTATGCATGCCCGAAGGCAGCTGATCTGCCGTGGGGTGAGCTTGGCGTAGACGTCGTGCTGGAATGCACCGGCTTCTACTGCTCCAAGGAGAAATCCATGGCGCACATCCAGGCAGGCGCAAAGAAAGTCGTCATCTCCGCTCCGGCAGGCAACGACTTAAAGACCATCGTGTTCAACGTCAACAACGAAACGCTGACCAAAGACGATCAGATCATTTCCGCCGCTTCCTGCACCACGAACTGCCTCGCTCCGATGGCAAAAGCCCTCAACGACGCATTCCCGATCCAGAGCGGTATCATGACCACCGTACACGCTTACACCGGTGACCAGATGATCCTCGACGGTCCGCACAGAAAAGGCGATCTGCGCCGTGCACGCGCAGGTGCGCAGAACATCGTTCCGAACTCCACCGGCGCTGCAAAAGCAATCGGTCTTGTAATCCCGGAACTCAACGGCAAGCTGATCGGCTCCGCACAGCGCGTTCCGACCTGCACCGGTTCTACCACCATCCTCGTTGCAGTGGTCAAGGGCAAAGACATCACCAAAGATGCAATCAATGCCGCTATGAAGGCTGCCGCTACCGAATCTTTCGGCTACAACACCGATGAGATCGTTTCTTCCGACGTGATCGGTATGCGTTACGGTTCTCTGTTCGATGCAACCCAGACCATGGTTGCAAAGATCGACGACGACACCTATCAGGTTCAGGTCGTTTCCTGGTATGACAACGAGAACTCCTATACCAGCCAGATGGTTCGTACCATTAAGTATTTCGCAGAGCTCGCTTAATTCCAAACACATCGAAAACAAAAAGCGTTTGCCGCAAGGCAAGCGCTTTTTTATCCCATGCTTTTTGGGAAAGAGTCGATGCAAAATGCTATAAAAATATTGCTTTTCGGTGAAAAATGTGCTATACTGTACAAAACGCGGCATTTTATCGGCAATTTTCTTGCAGATGGGTGTCTGTCGTTTTCCGATCAACCGAAAGGAGCCTTTTTCATGGGATTCCAACCGGAACCGCAAACCCTGCGGCAGGTGATCTTATCCTGCCTGGAAAAGCAAAATCCGATGCCGCGGCAGGCGCTTTTGAAAAAATGCCGTCGCGCGTTCGGTTTCTCCGACCGCAGCGCCAAGGAATTTGCCCTGCACGGTCCGCTCGCCGTCTTCCAAAGCAAGCTCAGTACCGAGCTTGCCCAGTTAATGGCGGAGGGGATCCTCGATGAAACAGAGGATACCGTCACGCTACGAAAGCCCGTTTCTCAAACAGTGCGGGAGGAAGAACTGCGCACCTACCTTGCCGATCTGTTGCAAAACGGTTCTCCTATGCGCAAGCAACAGATTTTTGACGCATGCGCCGCGCATTTCCGGTCGCAATCTGCACAACCGGTGCAAAATCTGCACAGCGCCGTCGGCAATTTGCTTGCCATATGGGAAAGAGCCGGCATTTTGCGTAAAAGCGGCGATTCCTACACATTTTGTCATCGGGACGATTACCCGCCCACGCCGCTCGGCGGCGTTCTGCGGGATGCGGCAAACGGAGCGGATGCCGCCGCTTCTCTGCTCCATGCCTTGAATTTGCGTGGCGGGGAGCATTTTGAAGTCTTTTCCGCGGGACTTTTACAAAAATACTTTGAAAAAAGCGGCATCACCGTATGTTCCAACAATGTGACCGGCGGGGCGGACGACGGCGGCGTAGACATCCAGTTAGAGATCGTGGATCGTCTTGGCTTCCGGGAAAAAGTGTTCGTACAGGCAAAACAGCGCACCACCCAGCATGTAACCGTCAAGGAAGTACGCGAATTTTACGGTGCGCTGTATGCAAAGCACGGCAGTCGCGGCATTTTCATTACCACCTCCTGCTTCCACAAAGAAGCGGAAAAGCTGATCGCCTCTTTGCCGGATCTCGTCGGGGTGGACGGAAAAAAACTTTGTGAAATGGCAGAATACTGCGCATACGGTCTTTGCCGTATCAACGGTGTTCTGCGATTGGAAGAATCCCTATTGTTACCGTAATACGGGAAATACAACAAAATAAATTGCAAAGACTGGAGAACGCATCATGAGAAACTTGCTTCGCACCGCACTTGTTCCCTTATGCCTCGGCGCATTGCTTCTATGCGCCTGCGGCGACGCAAAGCCAACCGGCACCACCCCGCAAACTACCACGCCGCAAGTTACCACGACGACCGACGCGAATCAAACCACAAAGAAAGATCCTACGCCGGTCACGCCGGCTACCCCCACCAAGATCGAACTGAACACCGCTTCCAATGTGCGCATTTACGGGCGGCATGTTCCGCTGGACAAGGGCATTGCCTGCGATTTCACCAACAGCGGCATTGCTTTTACTGCAAACTGCGAGGGGGATGTCAGACTATCCGTCACAACGCAAGCCGATCATCACGTTCTTTATTTTACGGTCTATGTAGACGGCGTGCGCAGGGAAACGCGCTTCTGCGCGCTGGAAGGCTCTACCACAGAATTTCTCATTGCATCCGAACTTGAAAAAGGCGAACACACGTTTGAAATCCGGCGACAGACGGAAATGAACTACGGCTATGCAACGCTGAATTCCTTAACGCTTACCGGCACACTCGGCGAACAGCCGGTTGAAAAAGGACGGTTCTTCCAGTTTATCGGGGATTCCATCACCTGCGGACAGGGGAATCTGTGCCGCAAAAACGAAGGCGGTTCCTGCGTCAATACCGGTAGCGGCAATCCTTATGAAGACAGCATTGAGCAGGACGGCACGCAGACCTATGCTGCCCTGTGCGCCCGCGCAATGAATGCGGACTACGAAATGCTCTCCTATTCCGGCATCGGAACGAAATACAGCTGGGGTGCAAATTATTTTGCAAAAGATCTGTATCGCTCCGTCGGAAAATACCGCACACCGTCCGCCACGTTCGATTTCTCCACCGCACGCAAACCTGACGCGGTCATTGTCAATCTGGGCACCAACGACGCATACGGTTATAGTTATGCAGGACTGACGGCGGCAGCGCATAAAGCGGCAGTAAAAGAGTTGTTGCTTGCCATTCGCGAAAACGTCGGCAAAGATACCCCGATCGTATGGGTATACGGCATGATGGGCACAAGCAAAGGCGACGTGATCCAAGCCGCCATTACCGAGCTCGGCGGAGAGAGCGCAAAGTATTATTACTTTGATGGACTGACCGAACAACGCAAAGGCGATAACGGACATCCGACGGTAGCGGGACACGAAGTCGCGGCACGGGAATTGCAGACTTATTTGGAGAAAATTCTCTAAGAGACATCCCGTTATGGTACCAAATGTATCCCGTTCCGACCGCGAGCACGGCACGCAAGATTCCCCTGTTTCAAAATCTAAACTCTGAAAGGGAGAAACCACAATGAAAAAACGATACGCCATTCTTTCCGCATTGCTTCTCAGCGCCCTGCTTTTGTGCGCCTGCGGCGATGCAAAACCAACCGTCACCACCCCGCAAGTTACCACAACAACCGACGCAAATCAAACCACAAAGAAAGATCCTACGCCGGACACGCCGGCTACCCCCACCAAGATCGAGTTGAACCGCACTTCAAACGTACAAATTTACGGACGCGGAAAAGTGTTGGAAAAGGGCATTGCCTGCGACTTCACCAACAGCGGTATTGCCTTTACCGCGGACTGTGAGGGAGAAGTCAAGCTGTCTGTCAGTGCGCAAAGCGGGCAAAAAAATCTCTACTTCACAGTCTATGTGGATGGCATACGCAAAGAAACACGCTTTTGCGTATCGGCAGGTACAACCGCAGAACTGATTCTTGCCTCCGAGCTTACCAAAGGCAGTCACACGTTTGAGATCCGGCGACAAACGGAAATGAAATACGGCTATGCAACGCTGAATTCCCTTTCCCTTACCGGAACGCTTGGCGAGAAGCCGTCGGAAAAAGCGTTATTCTTCCAGTTCATCGGGGATTCCATCACCTGCGGACTGGGCAATTTGTGTGGAAAAAATGAAGGCGGCAGTTGCGTCAATACTGCAAATGCGCACGAGGATTCCATTGAGCAGGACGGCACGCAGACTTTCGCCTCCATCTGCGCCCGCGCAATGAACGCGGACTATGAAATGCTTTCTTACTCCGGCATCGGCACCAATTACAGTTGGGGCGCAAGTTATTTTGCAAAAAATCTGTACCGTACTGTCGGAAACAACCGTGCGCCTGCCGAAACCTTTGATTTTTCTGCTGCGCGCATTCCCTCCGCCGTCATCGTCAATCTGGGCACCAACGACGCGTCCGGATACGGCAACGCCGGCGTAACGGCAGAAGCGCATAAAGCGGCAGTGAAAGAATTATTGCTTGCCATTCGCGCAAATGTTGGCGAAGATACGCCGATCGTATGGGTATACGGCATGATGGGCACAAACAAAGGCGACGTCATCCAAGCCGCTATCACCGAACTCGGCGGAGAAAGTGCAAAGTATTACTACTACGGCAATCTGACCGAGCAACGCAAAGGCGGAAACGGACATCCGACGGTAGCGGGACACAAGGTTGCCGCAGAACAGTTGCAGGCTTATTTGGAAAGCATCCTCGCATAAGCAGTCTGCGTTTCCTCCCCTGTAAACCCAAACCGTCCATTTTCATAAAAAACAAAAAGCAGAGGCATTCCGTTTGAACTGCCCCAAATTGTACGGACAGCACAAAAAAGAGTCTCAAGGTAGAAAAT
>ERZ808278.150-NODE-150-length-57876-cov-4.568824_pt1 | contig 57876 bp, 53 predicted proteins | sample MGYA00521239_ERZ808278 | MGnify/ENA primary metagenome ERZ808278 (study PRJEB31516, sample SAMN03275600) | gut metagenome | biome: mammalia-associated habitat; material: feces | host: Papio cynocephalus | place: Kenya | collected 2012-07-17 ... | reverse complement strand
TCTACCATAGGAGGCTCTTTTTTTCAATTGTCCGTTTTTTACGGACTTGTGCACCGGTATCCGGCTTCTTTTTTTATCTTCAGAATCCGGTTTTCTCCTTGACATTTCCTGCACGACAAGGTATAATAGGATACGGATTGCAAGAACAATCCCCATTTCAAACATTTCAGAAAGGAGCGGTTTGTATGGAATCCAATCTGTGTCTGATCGGAATGCCGGGTGCCGGAAAAAGCACGCTCGGCGTCATTTTAGCAAAAATTCTCACTTATGATTTTTTGGATACCGATCTGCTGTTACAGAAATCTGCCCAAAAGTCGCTTGCGGAAATTCTTGCCGCCAAGGGAAATGACGGGTTTCTGGAAATGGAAAACCGGTTGGTTTCGTCTCTTACCGCTTCGCACACCGTCATTGCAACCGGCGGCAGCGTCATTTACGGAAAAGAAGCGATGGCGCATTTGCACACGCTCGGCACCGTCATCTATCTGGAAGTCCCGTTCCCGGAGATTTCCCGCCGGATCGCAGACTTTCACGCACGTGGCATTGCAATGGGCAAAGCCGCCGATCTGTCTGCGCTATATGCAGAACGGCATCCGCTGTACCTTGCCCAAGCGGATCTTGTGATTCCGGTCGCAGCCGGTATGCGTGCCGAACAGACTGTGGCAAGCATTCTGACCGCATTGCAAAAACAGAAGGATCCACTTCAAACGCACCATTCTCTTTCCGCAAACTGAAAACTGACACACCCTTTTGTCCTATCCGCCAAACAGATTGATTACAGATTGATTTCAAAGGAGTTTTATGTTATCTCTACACGAACTTACCCTTTCGCCGGCAACCGTCTCTATTCCGCAAATCGCGCTTGCCGCGAAGGATTTACTCCAAGACTGCACGCACATTCTCGGCACCGTGCCAAACGGCACCAAGCCGGTCACCATTACAACGGATCCCACTTTATCCACACAGCCGGAAGCTTTCCGTATCGTTGTAAATCACGCAGGCGTCTCTATCACCGGTTCCGATCTATTGGGAACCATCTACGGAATCTATACCTTCTCCGAACGGTGCCTGCACACCGATCCCTGCTATCGGTTCTCCGGTATCCTGCCGGAAAGAAACCCGCAATTTACACTTGCCGATACCGTAATTACCGATTTCCCGAAATCGTTTCGTTTTCGCGGTTGGTTCTTAAACGACGAAGATCTTTTGACTTCTTTTGTACACAGCGGTCTTGCACGCCATCTGGACTATGCGTTCTATCAGGAAGTGACTGACGTCAGCGTCTTGGATATGATCTTGGAAACCGCCTTGCGCTTGAAGATCAACCTCATCATTCCGGCATCGTTTTTAGACATTTTGGAACCGAACGAAGAAACTTTGGTCAAAGCGGTTGCACGGCGCGGTCTATACATCACCCAACATCATATTGAACCGATGGGCATCTCCTACTTTACCATGGAAAAACGCTTGGGAAAAGATTTCATCTACACCCGCGACAAAGAAAAGGTAGAGGCGCTTTGGGAAGCGTCTGCACGAAAGTGGGCAAGCTACGGCAATGTCATTTGGCAACTGGGGTTACGCGGTCGCGGAGATATTCCGATCTGGGCGACGGATCCGGGAGCCGGAAACACGCCCCAGGCACGCGGCGCGCTGATCTCGGAAGCAATCGCCACGCAATACCGGATCTTACAAAAAATTTACGGAGAGAAACCGTTTCTCTCGACCTCCACGCTGTGGTTGGAGGGAGCGGCGCTCTATGATGCGGGGACGCTGATACTTCCCGAAAAAACCATTCCGGTATTCGCAGACGTGGGCGGGAATCAGATGCTGGCGGAAGATTTCTTCTCCGTCAAGCGCAAAGCCGGCTGTCATTACGGCATTTATTCGCACGCCGCATTCTGGAGTCACGGTCCGCACCTTGCCGAAGGATGTTGCGTAGAGAAAATGGAATACAACTACCGCAACGCCCTGCAAAGCGGCGGCATGTGCTATTCCATTCTGAACGTGGCAAATCTGCGGGAATTTTTGCTTTCCGCTACGGCAAACGCGGCGCTGACTTGGGATGCCGAGGATTTTTCCGCAAAAGATTTCTTGCGCGACTACTACACCCGTCGCTATGGCGAAGATCTCTCTTTCCTTTATCACGCGTATTTTGCCGCCATGGCAGACGCAGGCTTTGCCGAGCTTTCCTTTTACTGTGGGAAAGTGTTTCATCTGCATCGCTACCAGACGTTGCCGTTTGCGGAATATCTGTTCACTGACAGTACAACCAAAGAATACATTCTCTCCATTTACAAAGATCCGGTCGGCGCGTTCTCCCGCCCGCTTCCTCCCGCCGAAGCGGCAAGCCGCTTTGCCCGCAGTGCGCGCGCAATGGATGCACTGGTACAACAGATTCTCGCGCTTTTGCCCCGATTACGCAATGCATCGGCACTGCGTACTTCTCTGCTTTGGCAAGCGATCCTGATGCGCGGATTCTACCGCTATGCCGCAAACGCCGCACAGGCTTTGGTTCTCGCCTCAGACGGCGCGATTTCCGAAAGCAAGCAGTGCATGAAAGACGGCGTCACCGCTTTGGAGGAGCTTTGCCAACTCCGCCAAATGGAAGCAGAGGGCGATTTTGCGAACTGGTGGAACGGAGACGAAAAGATTAACCTTGTAAAAATGTGTCAAAAGGCAGAGTCTATTTGGCAAAATGCCGTACAGATCTTACAGGATCGGTGATTTTGTATTTTTTGCCGTCTTCTCACACCTTTACAGAAAAGGAGCCCCCGTATGATTCTTATTATTGCGGAAAAGCCAAGTCTTGCCCGTAACATCGCCGCCGCGATCGGGACCTTGCAGAAACGAAACGGCTATCTGGAGGGCGAGGGGTATTTGGTCAGTTGGGCGTTTGGTCATTTGTTCTCCTTGTGCGATGTGGAAGCTTATGCGCCTTCTCCCGACGGGACTACCAAATGGCGCATGGACAACTTGCCTTGTTTTCCGGAAAAATTCCGCTTTGAATTGCGCAAAGGAGACGACAAAAAACCGGACGCGGGGGTAGTAAAACAATTCGCCGTTCTGAAAGAATTGTGCAACCGGCAGGATGTGACAGAAATCGTCAATGCGGGAGACGCTGACCGTGAAGGGGAAATCATTGTCCGACTCTGCATTCAGAACGCGCTGACATCCGAAAAACCGCTCAAGCGCCTGTGGCTACCGGATCAGACGCCGCAAACCGTCCGCGCACAGCTTGCCGCGCTCGGCGATGAATCCGAATATGATCTTTTGGCAAGCGAAGGATTTGCGCGCACTTATATCGACTGGCTCTATGGGATCAATCTGACACGGTATGCCACCTTGAAAACCGGTACCATGCTCCGCGTCGGACGTGTCATCATCCCCATCGTCAAAGCCATTTACGACCGGGATATGGCGATTACAAATTTCGTCCCCGGAAAATACTTTGCACTTCTCTCCAAAGAAGAAACCAACGGGGAAGTCGTCGAGTTGCTCTCCAAACAGAAATTTGACGAAAAAGAGATGGACAAAGCAAAACAGCTTTGCCAAACTTATAATGCCACCGGGGCTGTTGTCACCGGTGTGAAAAACAAAAAAGATACCCTCTCAGCAGGAAAACTGTATTCCTTATCCAAGCTTCAGAACGTACTTGGAAAAAAATATAAAATGTCCATGCAGGAGAGCCTCGACATCATTCAAAAGCTCTACGAAGCCGGATATTTGACTTATCCGCGTACCAACTCGGAATATCTTGCCACTGCGGAAAAAGAGAAAATCAAAAAGATTCTGGAAAACTGTGCGAAACTCGGCTATCCAGTAAAATTCAAGGATTCCAAAACCATTTTTGACGACAGCAAAATCGAATCGCACTCCGCGCTGACACCAACCTACAAGATCCCGCAGAAATCCGCATTATCGGAAAAAGAAATGCAGGTTTATCAAACCGTGTTCCGCCGTTTCATCGCGGTATTCTGTGCGCAGGACTGTGTGGTGTCCAAAACAGAGATCACCATTGCCGTAGGCGATCTGGAAACGTTTGTATTAAAGGGCATGGTGATTTTGGAGCCGGGCTTTACAAAGTTTGACGAGCGTCCGCAAAAAGACAAGGTTTTACCCAAGCTGAAAAAAGGCGATGCCGTTTCCATTGCATTTGCACCGGTGGAAAAGGAAACCACGCCGCCCAAACATTACACCATTGAAACCTTAAACAATTACTTAAAAAATCCGTTCAAAGAAGAAAAAGCCGCCGCAAAAGAGGAAGATGGAACAGAGGGAGACGACACGGAGGATTACCGTGCCATCTTTGAAGGATTGGAGCTTGGAACGGAAGCCACGCGGACGGGCATCATCGATAACGCGCGGAAAAGCAACTATATTGCGCTGAAAAAAGACGTTTACACCTTACTGCCGGAAGGCGCCTTTCTGATTGAATCCTTGGCACAGATGCAGATTCATATGGACAAGTACCAGACCAGTAAGATGGGACAAGCGTTAAAACAGGTCTTTCACGGTACCATGACTGTGGAAGAAAGCGTCCGACTTGCGCAGGAGGAAATTGCAGAGGTATTCCGCAAAAAAGACGATGTATCTCTGGAGGATGACACAGACACCGGACTGTTCGGGCAAATCGTCTGCAATTGCCCGTTCTGCGGCGGACAGATCCGCCGGATGCGCTCCTTTTATGGGTGCAACGGATACAAGGATGGTTGCAAATTCTCCGTAAATACCGTCATTTGCGGCAGAGCGATTCCCGTCAGCGCAGTACGGGACCTACTACAGAAAGGAAAAAGTGCGGTTTTACGCGGCTTCATCGGAAAAAGCGGAAAATCCTTTGACGCGGCGTTACGCTTGGACGGCACACGGGCGGTCTTTGATTTTGACGCGTCCCGCAAGCCGTCCGCACAACGTGCGGTTTATGATCTGCCGCCGGGCATTCCCACGATCTGTCCAAAATGCGGACGCAGAATGCTGAAAGGAAAAACAGCGTTTGGCTGCTCCGGCTATAAAGAGGGGTGTGACTTCCGCATCCCATTTGCAAAAACAGAAGAATCGGCAATCTGAAGCACCCCGCCGCTTCGTATACAAATCCCCCGAAGGGTTCACAGACTGTTCTGTGTTCACCTTCGGGGGATTTTTACACGGTATCTGCCGCTTCCGTTTCCTGCTCCGTTTGCTTGGGGTGACGGAACACAAAGAACCGTCCGAGCAGATAATTCAGCAGGATGATGATCGGAGTGGAGATCATCTTTGCCGCCATGCCTTTTGCACCCAGCACCGCACGATCTACGCCGAACCACACCAAAACCGGCACGGACGCCATTTCCACTACGCCCACTGCCAAGCGCGATCCGTAAAACTTCGCGGCTTCCGCAAGCACGGTACGCGCGGAATGCGCCGCACTCTGGAACACACGAATGCGGTTGACAAGATAGGAAAACGTGACGGCACAGATCCACGACAAAATATTGGAGACGGTGACAAGCACGCCATCCGGCATTGCGGTCAGCCGTAACAGATTTGCCGCGATCGTATAGGCGATCCAACTGACGCCGGTCGTTGCCGCCGCCCAAAACAGATAGCGGAAAAACTGGAACCATCGGGATGATTTATTCATGAGAAACTTCCTCTGCATAACGCCGCAGGGAAAAATGAGAAAGGCGGATATGCTTGCGGTCTACCGTATAAGAGATATACGCCTGATCCCCCTGCATTCTGACATAGGGATAGAAAAGACTTTCTTTCAGATCTGCCGAAAGCACCGGCACGCTCTTGGAAAGATCCTCGGTGCAGACTTTTACCACGCCGAAACCGTTGCGATCTTTCGGAGCGCAGATCAGATACAGATTTCCCTGATCGTATACAAAGTCCGCGCGGGATTGGCAATCCGCGATCAGCGTCGGTTTCTGCCACGTATGCGTCAACAGATCATAGGCTGTCAAAAATCCCTGCTGGCATTCCGTCTGCCGCACAAAATAGTACACCCGGTCCGCAAGTACATACGTCGCGTTCTCCCACATAGAAAAATTCACAAAATCGGGCGCGGCAACATATTCCCATGTAATGAAGTCCCGACTTTTGATAATGAAATTCAAAAATCCGGAATACGCGCCGGTATAATAATACGTTTCCCCATTTTCCATCCGCGCGGACAATTTTTGCATAATCCCGATGTCGCTGAACATCCGCTTTTGCGGGATCTGATTTGCGGCAAGCGCGTCGCAAATACCCGTGGTACTGAAATCATTTGTCACCGCCCCCACCTGAAGGCGATTTACACCGATTTCTCCCAGTGTATGATTTTTTACATCGTAGGTTCGATAAAGCCGATAATATAATCCATCCACTGCCGCCGTCCACAAAAGATACAGTTCTCTGTCGTCCTTCTGGAGCAGAACGGTATCGTACAGCGCGGTGACGGTTTTTCCGCAAAGCAGATCCCCGACTCTTTGCAATTCCAATACCGTTTTCTGCTCCGGCGCCTCCTTCGGACAATAGGCAAGACGTGCCGCCTGATGATTGGGATCTTCTGCCGCGGTTGCGTCGTTGGCATAATACGTCATATAGATCACACCGTCGATCTCGGTAAATGTGGAAACATGGACCATCAGATCCGGCGTCCCACCGTGCAAAGCACAGTACGCGGCGTCCCGCTCAAAATCCGCGACAACGTTCGCTTTTACCTCTGCCGCGCACAAATCTCCGCGTTTGACCGCATCTGCATGATCCTGCGGACGCAAATAACCGCAATAGCCGTTGATCGGCGCGCCATCCACATAGATAGGGGCGTGGGCACTTGGTTGATTTTCCGTAAAAAGATTCGGTTGATTTGAAAAATTCTGCAAAATAATCACCTCTTGCTTGCATTGTAGCACAGTTTATGCTATAATACAAGTCAAAACAGGCAGGAATTCGGACAAAAATATCACTTTCGCTTTTTGGGGGTTCTATGCAGATTTTTCATCAAACCAATCCAAAACCACAGATTCTTTACAATCGTACCATTGCCTATCCCCCGCATTTGCATCGGGATATGGAATTGGTCGGATTATTCTCCGGCAGCGCCACTGTCACACTGGATGGCGTTTCCTATGAAATGCGCGCCGGCGACTGGGTAATGGTTTTTCCGGACGTGGTACACAGCTATGAAAGCACTGGTGCGGTGGAGGTCGGGAAACTGATCTTTCCGCCGGAAGAAGTGCCGGAGCTTGCCGCCATTCTGACCGAGCAATTACCCGATCCTCCGCTGATTTCCTCAGAACGACTTAAAGATTCCACCATTCCGATGCTTGCACAGGAAATCTTCACGCATTACGCGAACGCGTCTTTGGCGGTCAAAAAAGCCTACTTGTTGTTGCTTTGCGGGAAGCTGCTGGAATGCACCGATACGGTACGACGCGAGAACGCCGCCGGTGGTGCGGTCGTGGCGGTACTGGACTATTGCAGAGTGCATTATCACGAGAAAATCTGTTTGCAATCGGTTGCAAGCGCCTTATATTTCAGCCGCAGTTACGTTTCGCACATTTTCTGTGAAAAGCTACGCATTTCCTTTTGCCACTATCTGAACAGTCTGCGCATCGAAGAAGCGAAGCAACGGTTGCTTTCCGGCAATGTTTCCATCACAGAATTATCCGCGCAATGCGGCTTTTCCAATCTGCGGTCGTTCCATCGGGCATTCGCCCGCTACACGGGGCTGACACCTAAACAGTATCTGGCTTCCTATATTCAAAAGGAGAAAGAACCCGCAAACCTTCCGCAAAACACCCAAACCATGGTGGAAAAGAACTGAAAAAGGACGCCTTTTTCAAAAAGGCGTCCTTTTTACTCTCACAATCTTTTTCTCCCACAAACCATCCGGACAGTTTGCAAACTCTCCTTCCGCTTCGGGTGGAACATTCACCAAACGGGCAATCTGCTCTGCGGCTTGGCTTGCAGAGGTGGTCGTTTCATTCCAACGGCTCCTTGGGTTTCTTGCGTTTTGGAAGCGGCGTAACCGCTTCCAAAACCGGAATCAAAGCATCCAAAAGCTCCCGCTGTTCAACATCCAGAATAAAATGCTCCTTTGCACCCGCATAGGGGATCCCGCAAGGCGCGGACTGCAACAAGGCGGCAGTCTGCGGCAGTTTTTTCACAAACACGGTGTTGTCGCAGAGAAGTAAAATTGGTTTTTCATTCAGATAGACCATATACTCGCCGAACATTTTCTTAGCGCGTACCGCGCCATACATCTGCAGTTGATCGCATACAAAGTCCGCAAATTGGAGGGAAGTCGCCATTTTTTCTCCTTTTTCCGCACGAAAGCGGCAATCTTTTTATCTGTCAATCATCGATCGGTGCAGGAAAACGGATCAACCTTTTCCTTTTTGATCTGAAACGGTCTTTTCAGTCCGATTTTCGCATCGACCTCTCAATTCAAATCAATCGACATCCGCGGCGTACACCGAAATATCACCGGAGGAAGTCTCAATCCGCAAGTTGGCGGTGCCATCCTTGCAAGTATAGGTATTTCCGTCTTGCTTCATCGCAAAATCGCTCTTGAAATCTCCGCTTGCCGTATCAATTTTCAAGGTAAACGACGCGTCGGCAGGATACCGCACCGAAACGTCACCGGACGCGGTTTCAATCCGATAATCGGTCGGGAGCTGTTTTGCATACAGATTCACTTCTCCGCTTGCCGTTTCCGCTTTGCCTTTGGTCAGCCTGTCGGCTTCCATCTGAATGTTGCCGGAGGCGGTTTCCGTTTCTGCATAACCAACCTGCTCCAGAGACGCATACAGGTCGCCGGACGCGGTATGCAGTTTTACCGTATCTGTGCTTCCGGTTTGGATCAGGTGAACATCTCCGGACGCGGTATTCACTTGAATTTCCTTGGCTCCATCCGAAGACAACCGCACAGATCCGGACGCGGTATTCACCGAAATATACGCCGCGCGTAAAGTCGCCGTCTGCAAATCGGCGGAAGCAAGCGAGATCTTGACGTTGTTTGCCGCAAAGCTCTCCGGCAGGGTGAGCGTCAGTTCTTTTCGCAAGGCGGAAAGATTCAATCTTCCGGAAGCGGCAAACTGGATACGCAAGGTGGAACCGTCCAGCCACCAGTGCAAGGACAATTCATCACTTAACACCCGATCCGAGGTTTCAGAAAAGGTGATCGTTTCTTCCGGATGATAGGTGATGTTCACTTTTCCCGCAAGCCAGGAAAGATCCACGTCTTTCACAGCCGCACCGTCTACGCTTCCACTGCCGGAGGTATATTTTCCCGCACTTGGATAAGTCAGCGAACCTCCGCATCCGCAAAATACCGCGCAAATGGTCAAAATGATTCCTGTCGTCAACAGAGTAAACAGCCATACTTTCATTTTTCTAAATCCTCTCATTGCTGAAAATCTCCTTTTCTCTTGATGTGATTTATTCTTTTATGGCGCCGCAGCATCCCAATAGAAAACAGAATCGCGCAAAGTACCGTACCGCCTAAAAAGCAGAGCCATTCCACATTTCCGTTTATGGTCTGAAAGTCCCAAGTCAACGGATGGAATGCGGGAAGCGCAATCGGACTGCCCATCAGCCAACAGATGACAAAATCCAAAAAACACAGATTCACCGCGCAGATTTCCACACAGATTCCCGCCTTGCTCCATGCAGACACCGGCAAATAGCGAATGCACAGGAACAACGCCCATGCCCATAGTAAAAGCGGAGCGGAAATGGCAATCGCCTCTTGGGCAAAGCCATATGCGTCCGTATACCTCCCAATGCTGACCATCATGGCGCAAAACAACAAGGTGTCCGCTGTCATCGCGATCAATCCCCGTTGTCTGCCGGGCAAAGCCATCGGAAGAAAACACACGCTGAGTCCAAACAGAGAGGCACTGGCGGCAACGAAAAACCAATTCCCCTGCGTATACAGGCAACACACACCCAAAAGCAAAACCAAGCTCCCCGCGAAAGCAGCCAACGTCACGCGTGCGCGTAGCACCGGCACCATCAGCGGTACGACTGTGACCGAAGCCGCGGTCAACAACGCGGCAAACACCAGAAAGAACCAGTCCAGTCCCCGTCCCGTAGCCAAATTCACGATCAGACAAACCAAAACCGGTATCATAAAGATGCCGGCAATCACCGCCCCTGCCGTAAAAGAGCGGCGGCGCTCTGCTTTCGCGTGCCGGAGAAGCACTCCACGTTTTTCCGCCTGTAATCCCTGCTCTGTTTCCCGTTCGCAAAGCGCGGCAAGTTCTGCCTGACACGCTTCGCACCCTGCAAGGTGCCGCTCGACCAATGCGCGGCTTGCGGGACTGCAAACTTCGTCCGCGTACAACGGTATCAGATCCCGCACAATTTCACATTCAGCTGTCATCACTTTCCCCCATCCTTTCCCGGAGCTTCAGCCGTGCGCGGTGATAGGTCACACGCGCCCATGTTTCGGTTTTCCCGAATACGGTGCCGATCTGTGCAAAAGACAACTCCCCAAACACACGCATTTCAAATACTTCCCGATACGGTTCGCAAAGCGTATGAAGTGCGCAATGAATCCGGAAGGACAAGTCCGCTTTCGCTACCTTACTTTCCACATTCTGTCCTTCGTCCGGCAGATCCTCATAGGTCTGCGATTCGTGCTTGGCTTTTCGCATCTTATCATAAAACAGATGCTTTGCAATGGCACAAAGCCAGGTACACGGCTCTGCCTGCGTGCTGTCATTGCCGGAGGACGCACACGCCCGAAGAAAGGTTTCCTGCGTCAGTTCCTCGGCGGTGTCCTTGCTCCTTGTCAGCGTCAGCAAGTATGAATACACGCGCATATAATAAGCGTCGTACAGCTTTTGTGCGGTTGCCTTTTCCACATAACGTCACCACCTTTCTTTTGAAGTTCCGCTTATTAGACGTGGGAAGATGGAATTCGTTACAGAAAAAATAAAATTTTTTAAAGTTTATTTCTGCGCAGCGTGCAAATCAGCACATACACACCGATCAGAAGCGCTGTGGAGCCGGCTAAAATCGCATACATGCCGCCGGTCGGCACACTGTGTCCGAAGAAATAGATATTACAGTCAACAGAATCCCGGATGCTCTCCACCACTTCTTCCGGAAAGCCAATGGCGTTCATTTCCCGATAGACACCGGCAAGCGCATGATTGCGAAGCAGGCTGGTCCCATAGGTTCCGGGTAAGAATGACAGCACCTTTTGCAAAGACGGCGTAAAATTGGAAATCGGCATATATGCGCCGCATAAAAAGCCGTAACCCGCGCTGACAATCGTACCGACCGCCGATCCTTGCCCCTGTGTTTTCAGCAAGCAGTTGATACAGGAGGAAAGGGCTACGCCGAACAAGGTCAGCAAGAATACATCCAAAATCACCGCAAACACATCCGCTGCGCTCATATACCATCCCATTGTGGCAAGGTAAAGCAGACACACGCCCATCGCGGTAAACGTCACAATCAAGGTAGAGAGTGCCGACGCACAAAAATAGCCGATCGCAAGCGTAGAACTTTTTGCGGGGGAGACGGTAATATCCCGCCGCGCGCCGCTGACTTTATCCTGCACCATCAACAAATTGGAACAGAATGCCACCGTGACGCAGGCAACCGCAAGCAGAGAGGAAATCAGCTGACCACCGACCGTTGCGCTGATCAACGCGTCGCTGACGGTAGCACCCGCTTCCGCAAGCGCCCCCTGAAAGCTGTCGCGATAAATCTTTGCGAGAAAAGTCGCATACAGTACCAGCAGAATGATCGGCGTAATCAACGCGGAAAAGAACATCCCTTTATCTTTGAAAAATAATTTACAGTTTCGTCTGACCAGATTCCAAAGCCCTGTCATAACTCTGCCCCCTTCAATTTCCCTGTGTCGAATCACCGTGCAGCTTCTTACCGGTTACGGCAAGAAACACGTCGTCCATTTTCCCTTTGGTAATCTCATAATCGGTAAAACATTCCGGATGCGCAACGATCAGCTTGGTTGCGGCAGCGGTATTCGGCACCGCAATCCGCACCGCGTCCCGCAGCGTCTCATACGGCATCTCAAGACACGCAAGCTGTGCTTCTTCCACGCCGTAAAGTGTAATAAAATCGCCTGTATATGTATTTTTCAAAGAGAGCGGCGTCCCTTCGGCGGCAATTTTTCCGCCGTCCAAGATCACCACATCATCCGCATCTGCGGCTTCTTCCATATAGTGCGTTGTCAGAAAGACCGTCAGCCGTTCGGTTTTCCGCAACTCCGACACAACGCTCCAAAGCAGTTTCCGCGTCTGCGGATCCAATCCGGTCGTCGGCTCATCCAAAATCAAAATCTCCGGCTTATGCAACAAGGCGCGGGCAATGTCGATCCGCCGCCGCTGACCGCCGGAAAGTTTACCGACCGTCCGATTCAGCAAATCTTCAAAATCCAACAGATGCGCCAGCTCCGCGAGTCGCTTTTGAAACGCTTTCCCGGTAATTCCGTAAAGCGCCGCACGGCTTTGTAAATTGTCCCGCACCGTAAGCGGCGCGTCCAATACCGAATTCTGAAAGACCACACCGAGCTTTCGTAAGATCGGTTCCAGATCATCATCCAATTTCTGTCCGCAAACCGTCACTTCTCCGCTGTCTTTGGCAAGCTGTCCGCACAAAATGGAGATCGTGGTGGATTTTCCGGCGCCATTCACGCCCAAAAACGCAAATAATTCTCCTTGCCTCACACAAAATGACAAATCCTGCACGGCTTTGACTTCTCCAAAAGATTTCCATAAATGCTTGATTTCTATAATGGGTTCCATTGATTCTGTCTCCTTATTTCATTTGGGTTCTGTCAAAGAACGAAATACTCGTTCATAATCGACTGTTCCTTGCGCAAATCCGGGAATTTCTTTGATCGCTTTGCAGAGGCTCAAACTGAATTCCGTTAAAATTTCCCGCATCTGTGCGTCGGTGTATAAGCATCCATCCGTTACCGTCAGCGTGGCAAGACTGTGTGCAACCAACCACATATCCCGAAAATACCGATCGGCTGTCTGCGCGTCCATATGATAGACCTGCATCAATGACGGTCGTACCAATTCTTTCGAATGGCGGATCATTTCCATTCCGTTTCCATCTTGCAAAGAAGATAAAAACAGCAACCGGTACAGTTGCGGTTCTTCTTTTGCAAATTGCAAATATTGCAATCCGAACCCCAAAAACGGGATCTTTTGTAACAGTCCTTGCCGAACGCGTTCTTCATAAATGTTCCACGCACTGTGCCGGATCGCGGCACGCACCTCGTCCATAGACTGAAAATATGTGAAGATCGGGCGCGTGGAAACGCCCAGCCTTGCCGCAATGTCCCGTGTGGTAACGGCAGCGATTCCTTTTTCTCTGGTGACATCGACCGCGGCGGCTATAATTTCTTCTTTTGTAAATTTCACTTTTGGCGGCATATTGATTCTTCCTGTTTTTCGTTTTGCACCATAAAATGCATAACATATGATGCATATCCGTATTATAGCATTCTCCCTGCTGTTTGTCAATCCCATTTCTTGAAAAAATAAAAAATCCGCGGAAGCAGAGAGAACCCCCACTTTCGCGGATTGATCATATTCCGTTTCGGATTACAGCAAGGACTGATACAATGCCTTGATCTCCGCCACAGATGTCTGCCGCGGATTGCCCGGACGGCAAGCGTCGTCATAAGCGGACTGTGCAAGGAAATCCAGATCTTCCGGTTTTACAATCGCTTTCAGATCTTTCGGGATGCCGACATCGCAAGACAACTGCTTCACAGCATCTACCGCCGCTTTTCTTGCTTCTTCCAGCGTCATTTTGTCTACTCCGCTCACGCCCATTGCCGTTGCGATCGCACGGTATTTTTCACCGGTCGCTGGCGCGTTGTACTCCATCACGGTCGGCAGGATGATGGCGTTCGCCACGCCGTGCGGGGTATCATACAACGCACCGAGCGGATGCGCCATGGAATGCACAATGCCCAATCCCACATTGGAAAAGCCCATGCCGGCAATATACTGTCCGAGTGCCATGCCTTCTCTGCCTTCCGGCGTACCGGCAACCGCACCGCGCAGATGCTTGGAGATCAATTCAATGGCTTTCAGATGGAACATATCGCTCATTTCCCATGCGCCTACCGTAATATAGCCCTCAATCGCATGCGTCAGCGCGTCCATGCCGGTTGCGGCGGTCAATCCTTTCGGCATAGTGCTCATCATATCCGGATCCACAACGGCGACGACCGGAATGTCATGCACGTCCACGCACACCATTTTCCGATTTTTCTCCGCGTCCGTAATGACATAATTGATCGTGACTTCCGCCGCAGTTCCCGCAGTGGTCGGTACGGCAATGATCGGTACGCATTTATGCTTGGTCGGCGCAACGCCCTCTAAGGAGCGCACATCCGCAAATTCCGGATTTTTGATGATGATGCCAATGGCTTTTGCGGTATCCATAGAGGAACCGCCGCCGATGGCGACAATGCAATCCGCACCGCTCTGTGTAAACGCCGCAACACCGGTCTGCACATTTTCAATGGTCGGATTCGGTTTGATATTGCTGTATAGCGTATACGGGATTTTTTCCGCGTCCAGAATATCCGTGACTTTTGCGGTCACACCAAATTTCACAAGATCAGGATCGGAGCAGACAAAGGCTTTCGCAAAACCGCGCGCCTTGATTTCGGTGGCAATCTCCTTGATCGCACCTTTGCCGTGATAGCTGGTTTCATTGAGTACAAAACGATTTGCCATAATCAGATTCCTCCTGTTTTTTGAAAATCGGATCTGTGATCCAAATTTATTTTAGCATGAAATTTGCAAATTGTCAAGCAATACCGCGGATTTTGACGGCAGCGGTCGTGCTTAAAAAACTGCGGTCTATTTTCGTGTCGGCAAGTTGCATTTTTTGTAACTTTTCTTTGAAATCCCTTGACTTTACGCAAAACAAACACTACACTAATTATGTTGTCCGGTATGAATCCGTTTCATACGGGGCATGCTGGAATAGATTGAATTGTGGAGGGATGTTTATGATTAAAACAACGCTTGGCATTGAAGGCATGGCATGTGGCATGTGCGAATCGCACATAAACGATGTCATCCGGAACAATTTCGACGTAAAAAAAGTTTCGTCCTCGCATAAGGATAAAAAAACAGAAATTTTAAGCGAACAACCGCTGGACGAGCAGAAATTAAGAGACGCGATTACCAAGACAGGCTATACGCTGACCGCCGTTTCCTCCGAACCCTATGAGAAAAAAGGCTTCTTTGGCGGATTGTTTGGCAAGTCCTGAGAAAAACAGCACACAAATGCAAACGGCAAAAGGCACGGCATCGGTTTTGAAAAACCGATGCCGTGCCTTTTTGAACACAAAAAATTTCCGGATCTGTCCGGTTATCCTGCAATTTCCCGCAACAGCCGACGAAAATTTTCTCCGAAAATACCGCGGACTTCGGAAGCGGCGAAGCCGCTTTTCTGCAAAGCATCCGCAAGAAGCGGCATGGAAGCGGGATCGGGAATGGCAGGCGGATCGGTAAAGCCGTCATAGTCACTGCCAATGGCAAGACACGCCGCTCCTCCGATTTTGGCAATGTGCCGCGCATGCGCACAAATCATGGCAAGATCCCCGTCCCCGCCAAGAAACGGCGGATAAAAATTCAGCCCGATCACGCCACCGCGCACTGCAATTTTATAGATCATATCATCCGTCAGATTCCGCACATGCGGACAAATACTCCGCGCATTGGAATGACTGGCAAGCACGGGGAGCGGTGTTTCTTTGAGCAATTCATAAAAGCATCCGTCAGAAAGATGGGACACATCCAGTAATACCCCGTAACGGTTGGCAAGCGCGACCGCTTCTCTGCCCGCATCGGTCAAAGCCGGCGTAACATCCGGTTGGTTCTGTGCGACATGGTTTGGTGCGGCAAGCGCGTTTTTCCGATTCCAGGTCAGACTCATCATCCGCACGCCAAGTGCAAATAAGGATGGCAACGCTTGCACGCAGGTTCCTACCACGCCTGCATCCTCTAACGATAATAACGCACTGATCCGTCCAAGACGGCGGTTTTCTGCAATTTGCGCAGCATTCTGCGCGAAAGCAATCCAATGCGGATAAGTCTGCAAGGCTTCTTGAAATCTGCCGATCTGCCGCAGTGCTTCCCCAAGCGGATTCTCTGATCTGGCACAGTCGGTAAACACCGCAAACACCTGTGCCTCACATGCTCCTGCCCGCAGGCGTTCCAAATCCACATGCATCGTCGGCGCGCGCTCTAAGGAAACCGGTTCTTTTTCCGCGCAAGCGCGGGACAACCAGTCGCAATGTAAATCCATATACTGCAAAGTGCATCCCTCCTATGCAATCTCTGTATGCCGGTATCCGGCAGATCTTTTGGCATCGCAAAAGGAACCGCAACGCCTTCCAGCTTTTTACCGAAAAATCTGTTTTTTCCGTCTTTGTTAAAGAACCTTGAATTTTTGCATTACCCTCTTGCGTTTTTTTGCGTTCTAACTTATAATAATATATTATGGAATGAGCGATACGGTGCATACGCGCCGCAAAAGATACGGAGTTTTACCTATGAAAATTGCACTTGACATCGGTTCTACCACCATCAAAGCCGTGGTACTTGACGACAACGCGCAAATCATCTTTTCCAAATATGAACGACACCTCTCGCAGATCACAGAGAAAACAGCGGCACTGTTAACGGAGATCCGGGACACCCTCGCCCTCTCCGACGCCGAAATTGCCATTTCCGGTTCCGCCGGGATGGGGCTTGCCGAACAGTGCGGCGTGGATTTTATTCAAGAAGTCTATGCAACGCGTGCCGCAGTCAAGCATCTGCTTCCGGATACGGATGTAGTAATTGAGCTGGGCGGGGAAGATGCAAAGATTCTCTTTTTCACCGCCATGCACGCAGACGGCAGAAAGACGGACAATCTGGAAGTGCGGATGAACGGTTCCTGCGCCGGCGGCACCGGCGCGTTCATAGATCAGATGGCGACCTTGCTGAACGTCAGTGCAGACGAACTGGACGCACTTGCAAAAAGCCATGAAAAGATCTACACCATTGCATCCCGTTGCGGTGTTTTCGCAAAATCCGATATTCAGCCGCTACTAAATCAAGGTGCCAAAAAAACGGACGTTGCGGCAAGTATTTTCGACGCGGTGGTCAACCAAACGATCGCCGGACTTGCACAAGGGCGTCCGATTACGGGGAACGTCGTTTACCTCGGCGGTCCGCTGACGTTTTTCTCAGAATTGCGGAACAGTTTTGATCGGACCTTAGGATTGAACGGACTTTGTCCGGAGCATTCTCTGCTTTTTGTTGCTTATGGCGCGGCGCTTTTGGCAAAACGGCAATTCTCCTTGTCGGAACTGATTGAAAAAGCGCGGGCTTATGCCGGAAACGGCGGCTATGCCTGCTGTCCGCCCCTGTTCGCTTCGCAGGCGGACTATGACGCATTCTGCGCGCGACACACGGCACATCGTGTGGAAACACTCCCTTACGATCCGGACTTTGCAAACGATGTCTACATCGGAATTGACGCAGGTTCCACTACGGTCAAAGGCGTGGTAATCACGGCAGATCGACAGATCCTGTTCTCCCGCTATCAGCAGAACGGCGGCAATCCCATTCCGATTGTACGCTCGTTTTTAGAAGATTTTTATGACCAATTTCCGCATGCGCGGGTATGTGGCTCTGCTGTAACCGGCTATGGCGAGGACATGATCCGCAGTGCTTTTTCCATGGACGGCGGCATTGTGGAAACCATGGCACACTTTGAAGCCGCCCATCAGTTTGAACCCGACGTCGATTTTATCATCGACATCGGCGGGCAGGACATCAAATGCTTCCAGATCCGCAACGGTACCGTAGACAATATTTTTCTGAACGAAGCCTGCTCCTCCGGATGCGGTTCGTTCTTACAAACCTTTGCCGGCGCATGGGGAAAGAGTATCGCGGAATTCGCCAAAATGGGCTTGTTCGGAGATCGTCCGGTCGATCTTGGCTCGCGGTGTACCGTATTCATGAATTCCTCGGTCAAGCAGGCGCAAAAAGACGGCGCAACGATGGAAAATATCTCGGCGGGGCTGTCGATCAGCGTCGTCAAAAACGCTTTATACAAGGTCATTCGCACAGCGGATGCCGCGCGGCTCGGCAAGCACATTGTCGTGCAAGGGGGGACATTCCTCAACGACGCGGTCCTGCGCGCTTTTGAGCAGGAAATCGGGCAGAACGTCGTGCGTCCGAACATCGCGGGATTGATGGGCGCTTATGGTGCGGCAATCTACGCACAGGAATTACACTGTCCGAAAAGTACGCTTCTCTCCCGTGACGCCCTGCGTACCTTTACGCACACGGTGCGTACCGTGCCCTGTAACGGCTGTCAGAATCATTGCGCGCTTACCATCAATACCTTTGACGGCGGGCGGCGTTACATCGGCGGGAACCGCTGTGAAAAACCTGTCAGCGGACAAAGCGGCTCCGGTGAGGCGCAGAAATACAACCTTTACGCTTACAAGCGCCAGTTACTTGCCGCTTATCAACCGAAAAAAGGTCCGCGCGGCACCATCGGCATTCCGCTGGTTCTGAATCTGTACGAGATGCTCCCGTTCTGGCACACGCTGTTCACGGATCTTGGCTTTGAAGTAATCACTTCTCCGCCGTCCGATCGTTCTACCTATTTGAAAGGACAAAGCACCATCTCCTCCGATACCGTATGCTATCCGGCAAAACTGGTACACGGGCATATCCGGGCACTTACCGATATGGGTGTAAAATACATCTTTTATCCCTGCCTTTCTTATAATTTGGATGAAGGAAAGGGAACCAACCATTTCAACTGTCCGGTCGTGGCATACTATCCGGAAGTGATTCACGCCAATATGTCCTTACCAAGCGATGTCACATTGCTTTATCCTTACCTTGGGCTGCACCGGAAAAAGACGTTTGTGGTACGGATGCGGGAAATGCTGTCTGCGCATTTCGGTAAATTTTCAAAATCGGAGGTCGCGCATGCCGTAAGTGCCGCATTTGCGGAATACGACGCGCACATGGCGCGCATCCGCGTCTGCGGCAAAGCCTATCTTGCCAAAGCAAAATCCGAACATCTGCCGGTCATCGTGCTTGCCAGCCGTCCTTACCATGTGGACGCAGAAATCAATCACGGAATTGACCAGCTGATCGGCTCGCTCGGCGCAGTCGTGTTAAGCGAGGATTCCGTCAGCGATCAGGTCGAACGTTTTCCCGTAGACGTTCTGAATCAATGGACTTATCATGCCAGAATGTATGCCGCCGCAAAATTTGTCGCGGACGCGCACGATCCCGACCTGAATCTGGTACAGCTCGTTTCCTTCGGGTGCGGCGTGGACGCGATTACCACAGATGAGATCCGCAAAATCTTGGAACGGCAGGACAAAATCTACACGCAAATCAAAATTGATGAGATCACAAATCTCGGCGCAGTGAAGATCCGCCTGCGCTCGTTGTTTGCCGCTATCCGCTTAGGCTTATAATTCCCCTGTAAAGAAAGGAAATCGCGTTTTATGGATTATCCGCAGTTTACCAAAGAAATGCGCAAGGACTATACCATTCTGTTTCCGAATATGGCGCCGGATCATTTTAAGTTGCTCAACCGCGTCTTTCAGTTTTACGGGTATCACACTGCCGTGCCGACCATCGAAGGACGTCCCACCATCGACGAAGGATTGAAATATGTACACAACGACACCTGTTACCCGGCGCTCATCTGCATCGGGCAGATGATCTATACCATTAAAAACGGTCCTTACGATCCGCACAAAGTCGCGCTGATGATGCCGCAGACCGGCGGCGGTTGCCGTGCGTCAAACTATATCTTTCTGCTCCGTAAAGCTTTGGAAAAAGCCGGCCTTGGATTTGTACCGGTCATCTCTCTCAACTTTAACGGGTTGGAATCCTGTCCGGGCTTCCGTCCGACATTACCGATGGTGCGCCGCGCCATGGCTTCTCTTGCCTACGGCGACCTCCTGATGCTTTTACGCAATCAAACGCTTCCATATGAAATACACAAGGGAGACAGCGAAGCACTGCTGGATTCTTGGGTAGATCGGCTATGCGAACTCTTTTCGCACGGCAAAGGACTGAGCACTGCCGCGATGACCAAATGGTTTGGCAAAATTGCGCAGGAATTTGCGCAGATTCCCTGTGACCGTTCTCAAAAGAAAGTGAAAGTCGGCGTGGTTGGGGAAATTTATGTAAAGTTTGCGCCGTTTGCAAACAATCATCTGGTGGATTTCCTATGGTCGCAGGACTGCGAAGTGATGGTGCCGGGGTTATTGGAATTTATCCTGTACTGTGTGCAAGATAATTTGGAAGATTACCGTCTGTACGGAGACGGGCGGGTGATACAGAAAGTCAGCATCATCGCCCGCAATTACCTGATGAAGATTAAGGATGCGCTCGGCAAAGCCGCAAAAGACAACGGATTTACGCCCGCTTCCTCTTTCCTGCACCTTGCCTCCCTTGCGGACGGCGTAATCGACCGCGGCTGTAAAATGGGCGAGGGATGGCTGTTGACCGCGGAAATGATCGAGCTGATTGAACTCGGCTATGAAAATATCGTAGCGGTACAGCCGTTCGGCTGTCTGCCCAATCATATTGTCGCCAAAGGGATGGTCCGTACCGTGAAGGAACGACACCCGAACGCAAATATCGTCCCCATCGACTACGATCCCGGCGCCACGGTAGTGAATCAGCAAAACCGGATCAAACTCATGTTGTCCATCGCCAAAGAACGGCTGGAGGGAAATTCCTCCGATTTTGCGCGTGCCGCTGCACTGCCTGCAGAAGCTGTATGCACTGCTTCTGCAAAATAATTTTCTCGTTTCCACGATTACACTTCAGGAGGTTTTTGTAATGCGCCTTTCTGCTTGGATGGAAAAATTAAAGAATTGCCCTTGCGGACGCGAGCACAAAATCGACATCCGTGCGGTGGAGATCGGAGAGGGCTATCTTGCCAAAACGGCAGAAATTCTTTCCGCGAATCATTTTCCGCGGGATCTCTTGCTGGTGTGCGATACAAACACACTTGCCGCGGCACACGGTATCGAACAGATTCTTTCCGACGGCGGATTTACCTTTGAAAAACTTTGCTATCCCGATCTGCGCACAGCAGATATGACCGAGGTAGAGCGCGTAAGTGCCCTTGCCGCACGGCACGGCGGTATCTTATCCGTCGGCACCGGTTCGCTCAACGATATTTGCCGTCTTGCGTCCCTGCGCGCCGACCGTGCGTTTGCGATCTTTGCCACCGCGCCGTCTATGGACGGGTTTGCATCCGGAGACGCGCCGATTACCGCGCATAATTTCAAGGTTTCCTATCGCGCACGGCAACCGCAGATCATCCTTGCGGATACTGCCATTCTCGCAAGTGCGCCGCAAATCCTGAAATCCGCCGGATACGGAGATATGCTTGCCAAAGCAGTGGGACTGGTGGACTGGAGAATTGCGCAACTCACCATCGGGGAGTATCTCTGCCCGCGCTTGTTTGATCTGACAAAAGAGGCGCTGAACCGAATTATCTCCTTGACCGACGCCGTAACCCAGAACAGCAAAGAAGCCGCCGGCGCGATCATGGAGGCGTTGGTTTTAACCGGCATTGCCATGAAATGTGCCGGATGCTCCCGTCCCGGTTCCGGTGCGGAACATATTGTGGCGCACTTTTGGGAAGTCAAGAAACTGGAAATGGGACAACTCTCTGATTTCCACGGCAGGAAAGTAGCGGTCGCAACATTACTCATCACACGGTTATACAAGGAAATCGTGCGGCAGGCAAATCCGTTGCGTTTCCATGCGGACACAACCGATTGGACAAAGGTTTACGAGGTCTATGGCGATGCGTTCCGCGCGGATATTGAGAAACTGAACACGCCGACAGTCACAGCGGAGACATCTCCGGAGATTCTCCGGCAAAACTGGGGAGAGATCAGCCGGATCGTACGGGAAGAATTGCCCGCGGAAACCGATCTGCACGCCCTACTGCTCCGTGCAGGCGCACCGACGACCATCGAGGAAATTCACGTCACACCCGAGCTTGCCGTTGCAGGTATGCAATATCACCCCTACATGCGACACCGCATGACACTTTCCCGTCTCCTGCCGATGCTGGACGTCTCCATCGACTGGAATAAAATCTGCGGAATCGAAACCGGCGCAGAGACGCAGCATTGACTTTCCGCATCCCGTCATCCGGGAAGTTTCTCTATCGCCGATTCCCATTTCTTTTCTGAATGCATCCTACAACATCCATGCACCTGCTGTGCATTTGAAATTTCATGATTTGGGGATTCCGCCCTTGACATTTACAAATTTTTATGCTATCCTATCCGCTGAGAGAGAAACTTCCTTCCTGCCGGAGCTTTTTGCTTCGGAAGTACCGGCTTTGCCGGTCGTGTTGACATGGGTTGTACGACCGTTGTTTCTCTCTTTTTATTGCTTTATTGTTTTTTTGAAAATTTTTTCTTTTCCTATTGACAAATTGAATCCGGTATGCTATACTATTTTATGCAAAACAAAGCAGAACGTCCCGTTCTCACCTTGTGTGCCACGCGCACGGGTTGATAAAGTCTGATTTTCCGAGTTTTCGGGAATCTGTTGTGCGGGAAGCGTTTGCTTTGCCGCATTTTTTAATTTTCAGTATTTTTCGGAGGTGTTGGGCTATCAAAAGCAACGACAGGAACAACCATGAGATCAACGAAGACATCCAGATCGCAAAGGATGAACAGGTTCGGCTCATCGGACCGGACGGGGAACCCATCGGCGTGATGGACTTTGCACACGCATTGGAAGCTGCTTACGAACAGGATCTTGATCTGGTGCTGATTGCACCACAGGCACAGCCGCCTGTCTGCCGCGTTATGGACTATGGCAAGTTCTGTTTTGAACGGGACAAACGTGAAAAGGAAGCCAAGAAAAAGCAGCAGATCGTCGAAGTAAAGGAAATTCAGCTTTCCTGCCGCATTGATACCAACGATTTCAATACAAAACTCAATCATGCGCACCGGTTTCTCGACGCGGGCAATAAAGTTCGCGTTGTGGTGAAGTTCAAAGGACGTCAAATGACGCACCTCGACATTGGACGCGAATTGCTTGAAAAATTTGAAGCGGCTTGCAGCGAATTCGGCACCGTAGATAAAAAACCAATGCTGGAAGGTCGGTTCATGTCCATGGTCATCGCTCCGGTAAAGAAGTAATTCTTCCAAAGCGATTCTCCGCCGAAATCTCCCAAACAGTCCATAGACTGTCCGCAGATCATTTGCTCATCTCCGGAATACGGAGCGTGGTTTTCGCTCCGCTTCGGTTTGATTTTCGGAAAGCGCGTCTTTCCGCCAAAGAAGGTTCCGCCGTCAGCGACCGCGCGGGTTTTCTACCTTCCCAAATACAGTGTCGCTGAGAAACGGATAATAAAATGGCAAAGATCAAAACGCACAAGGCTACCGCGAAACGCTTCTCTGTTACCAAGAGCGGCAAAGTGAAGCTCAACCATTCCTATCGCCGTCACAATCTCGGCATCAAAACCGCAAAACGCAAGAGAATCCTGCGGAAAGCCGGCTATCTCAGCCCTGCGATGGCTTCCACCATCAAGAGCCTGATTCCCACTGCATAACGTTAGAAGCAATCGTATAGGAGGATATTGAAATGGCAAGAGTAAAAGGCGCAATGATGACGCGCAAGAGAAGAACAAAAGTCTTAAAGCTCGCAAAAGGTTACTGGGGCGCAAAGAGTAAGCATTTCAAGATGGCGAAAGAAGCCGTCATGAAAAGCGGCAACTACGCTTTCGCCGGCAGAAAGATGAAGAAAAGAGACTTCCGTTCTCTTTGGATCACCAGAATTTCCGCACAGGCAAAAGTCAACGGCATGAACTACTCCACCTTCATGCATGGCTTGAAAAAGTCCGGCGTGGAGCTGAACCGCAAGATGCTTGCAGAATTGGCAGTTTCCGACAAGGACGCATTCGCAGCATTGTGTGAGCAGGCAAAAGCCGCACTGTAAAATTCCGCAATTTCACCCCAAATTTTTCGGATATTCCGGAGAGTTTGGGGTATTCTGTTCCTTTGACACCCACTTTCGCAGCATCTATCTCAACATCCGCACCGAAAGGATACAATCATGGAATCACTGACCAGCCGAAACAATCCCCTTGTATCGGAGAGCGCGAAGCTGAAAGAAAAGAAATACCGCGATCAAAGCGGTTTGTTCTTTTTTGAGGGAGAAAAACTATTTTTGGAGGCACTTGCCTGCAAACTTCCGCTCGTCCGCGTGTTTTTTTTGCCGGAGATGGCTGAAAAATACCAAAATCTTGCGCTTCCCTGCCCCGCTTACACGGTTCCGATGGCGGTATACGAAAAAATGTCGGAAGAAAAATCGCCGCAAGGGGTATTATGTGTCGCAAAATATCTTGACTTTTTACATAAACGGTATATAATATATAGTAGTGAAGTTTCGCTTGGGAAGGTTTTCCTTGCGGGACAGATCCGCGATCCCGGGAATCTCGGTACCATGATTCGCACAGCAAATGCGCTCGGCATTCATACGTTATGTTTCAGCGATGACTGCGCGGATATTTATCACCCGCGCACAATCCGCGCCGCTATGGGCGCATTGTTCAGACAAAAAATCATACGTCTGACCAAATTCGGGGAAAGCATTCCGGAACTTCGTAAAGCAGGTTATCATGTGTATGCTGCGGCGTTACGCGACGACGCACTTTCGCTTTGTGACACGCGAATTGCGGCGGCAGATCCGCACACTGCTTTCCTGGTTGGAAACGAAGGACACGGTTTGCCATCCGAATGGATTTCCCAATGCGACGCAAGCGTTCTCATTCCGATGCAACCGGGTTCGGAATCTCTCAATGCCGCGGTAGCGGCGGCGATTCTGATGTGGGAAGCGACGCGAAAAGCCCCGAACGAATCTTTGCAAAAAACGATGTGACAATACGGAGGAGCGATATGTCCGGACTTGCTTACTGGATTTGGCTTGCCAATGCCTGCGGTGCAGGCAGCGCGATCCCCGATTCGCTATTTGAGCGTTATGGAGAGGACGCGGAGGCAATCTACGCGCTTTCTGAGGAAGAAATTACTGCACTCGTCCCAAAAGAGGACATCCGTGCGGCGCTCTGCAAAAAGGATTTAGAAGAAGCAAACGAAATTGAACTTTACTGCCGCAGACAAAACATCGGCATCCTCGCATTAAATGATCCACTCTACCCCATGCGTTTACGCACCATACGGTGCAAACCGGTTCTGCTCTACTACCGCGGTGCTTTGCCGAAAATCGACGATCAGGTTTGTATTGCCACTGTCGGTACCCGCAGAATGACCGAATATGGGAAGCGTAGCGGCTACATGATCTCCTATGATCTTGCCAAAGGCGGCGCCATCGTCGTCAGCGGCATGGCAAGCGGCATTGACGGAATCTGCCACAGAGGATGTTTAGACGGCGGCGGTCACACCATCGCGGTGTTAGGCTGTGGCATCGATCGCGCCTATCCGGCAGAACATCGGGAACTGATGCAGGAGATCATCTTGCACGGCACTGTTCTGACCGAATACAAACCGTTTACGCCGCCCGTCGGCTCCAATTTTCCGATCCGCAACCGGATCATCAGCGGACTTTGCCAAGGGACGCTGATCGTGGAAGCAGATTTGCGCAGCGGCGCGATGATTACCGCCAAAGATGCACTGGTGCAAGGGCGGGATGTCTTTGCGTTGCCCGGCAAAGTCGGAGAGCAAAACAGTTTCGGCACCAATCAGCTGATCCAGGACGGCGCCAAAATGGTCACGAACGCGGTGGATATTCTGGAAGAATACGAATATCTGTATCCGCATCGCATTTCCATTGCCGCCATTCCGAAATTTCGTCCGAAACACACCATCAGCCCCCTTGCGAAAGCAAAAGTACCGGAGCCGCAAACTGCCGTTCAATATGAGCAAAACAAACAAACCCTTCCGAGAGCAACGGATGAGCCTTTTGTTCCCGCGGCATCAGCGCAAACCGTTCTTGTCCCAGGTGATACTTCGTCTCGTTCTGTAACAGAACAAAGCGCACCACAAACCCGATCCATTTCCAAAAGGAAGGACAAGCATACAAAAAAGCAAAACGAACAGGTTCTCGTTGCCCAAAAGGGGGAAACGCTACCGCCTCCTTGTGATCCCGCACTCTACGACCGTCTCTCCGAAAAGGAGCGCGCGGTCTATGACGCACTGGGAAACGGCGCCAATGCCGACACGCTTGCCACCGTGCTGCAGGAACCGATCAGCACCATTATGTCCGTCTTAACCAATCTGGAAGTCAAAGGCGCAATCAAAGGATTGCCCGGCGGCTTATTCATCCGCAGATCCTAAGTGCCGGAAATTCCGGCTTTGATCCGTAAACAGAAGAAAGGAATCTTCTCCATATGGCTAATACAACCGCTACCAAATCCAAGAAATCCGGCGCCGATTATAAGCTGGTCATTGTGGAATCTCCCTCCAAAGCGGCAACCATCCACAATTACCTTGGTTCCGGCTATCATGTCATCGCTTCCAAAGGGCATGTCCGCGATCTGCCGAAAAGTACGCTCGGCGTGGACATTGCAAATCATTTTCAGGCAAAATATATCAACATCCGCGGAAAAGGTCCTTTAATCGCGGAACTGAAAAAAGAAGCCAAACACGCCTCCAAAGTATTTCTCGCAACGGACCCTGACCGCGAAGGCGAAGCCATCTCCTGGCACCTTGCAACGGCACTGGGCATTCCGATGGAAGAAACCCACCGGATTACGTTCAACGAAGTAACGAAAAACACCATCAAAGCGGCAATCAAGTCCCCCCGGCAAATCGACCTTGATCTGGTCAACTCCCAACAGGCGCGCCGGATCGTAGACCGGATTGTGGGCTATAAGCTCAGCCCGTTTCTCTGGAAAGCCATCAAACCCGGACTTTCCGCCGGTCGCGTACAATCTGCCGCTACCCGGATCCTAGTGGAACGTGAAGAAGAAATCCGCGCGTTCGTACCGGAAGAATACTGGACCATCGACGCCTTTTTATCCGATCAAGGGCAAAAATGCAAAGCCAAATTTTTCGGGGACGCCGCGGGAAACAGAATTGAATTGCACAACCAAGCAGACGCCGACCGCGTTCTGCAAGCCATAAACGCACAGCCGTTCACCGTCAAAAATGTGAAAAAATCCGTGCGGGTGAAAAATCCCGCGCCGCCCTTCACCACTTCCACATTACAACAGGAAGGCTCGAAAAAACTGGGATTTCAGACGCAATACATCATGCGCATTGCGCAGGAATTGTATGAAGGCGTCAATCTCGGTTCGGAAAACGGCGGTATCCACGGGTTGATCACTTATATGCGTACCGACTCCCTGCGCATCTCCGCAGAATCGCAGGCGGCGGCAAAAGATCTGATCGTGAAAAAATACGGGGAAAACGCTTATCCGAAAACGCCCCGCGTTTATAAAATCAAAGCCAATGCGCAGGATGCGCACGAAGCCATCCGTCCCGCAAATCCGGAATTGGAACCGGAAAAGATCAAAAAATATCTTTCCTCCGGACAATATCGGTTATATAAGCTGATCTGGAGCCGGTTCATCGCAAGCCAAATGGCGTCGGCGGAATTGGATACCGTGAGCGCCGATATTGAAAACAGCGGATATTTATTCCGCGCAAGCGGCTATACCGTCCGCTTCCCCGGCTTCATGGCAGTCTACGACCAAGGCGAGGACGCAGAGGACGACGGAGAAAAAACCAAACTACCGGAATTGACCGTTGGAAAAACGCTTGTCACAGAGCAGATTCTGCCCGCCCAGCATTACACCGAGCCGCCGGCGCGGTATAACGAAGCCACTTTGATCAAATTCCTTGAAGAAAAAGGAATCGGCAGACCATCCACATTCTCGCCGATCATCACCACCATTATCGCGCGCGGATACGTCTGTCGGGATGGAAAATCCCTAAAACCCACTCAGCTGGGGGAAATTACGACACGACTGATGAAAGAATATTTTCCGGAGATCGTAGACTATCAATTCACCGCGCAGATCGAAGATCAGCTGGATGAGATTGAGGACGGGGAAACCCAGATGGAGCAGGTCCTCTCCGGATTTTACGCCGGATTCGAAAAAGAACTGGACGAGGCAGAAGCCGCCGTTTCCAAAATGCAGATCGAGGTCCCCGTAGAAGAAACCGATCTGATCTGTGAAAAATGCGGCAGTCGCATGATCGTGCGCAGCGGCAGATTCGGAAAATTTGCCGCCTGCCCGAATTATCCAACCTGTAAAAATACCAAACCTTTGGTTGCACCGGAAGCATCCGTGCAGGCTCCGCCGCCCCCTGTGGATCTGAAATGCGAGCTTTGCGGTAGCGATATGGTACAGCGAAACGGAAAATTCGGTAGCTTTTATGCCTGCTCCCAATATCCGAAATGTAAATTCACCAAACAGATCACCAAAGATATTGGGGTGAAATGCCCGCTCTGCGGCTCCAAAATCGTGATGAAGCATGCAAAAAACGGCAAAAGCGTCTTTTACAGTTGCGAAGCCTATCCGAAATGCAGTTTCTCCTCTTGGGATCTGCCATTAAATGAAACCTGTCCGAAGTGCGGCAAAATGCTGTTCCGCAAAAAAGGGAAAAATCTTGCCATCTGTCACGATCCGGATTGCGGATATAAGCGGGAAGTAGAGTTTACCGATGAAGAAACCTGAAATTGTGGTCGTCGGGGCGGGGCTTGCCGGATGTGAAGCCGCCTATCAGGCGGCGAAACGCGGTGTGTCGGTGCGTTTGATCGAAATGAAACCCAAAAAGTTCACTCCCGCGCACCATACCGATCAATTTGCCGAATTGGTTTGCTCCAATTCCTTTCGTTCCAATTCCCGTGCCAATGCCGTGGGACTTCTGAAAGAAGAACTGTTTCGCATGGACTCTTTGATTCTGCGTGCCGCGTATCATACCCAAGTACCTGCCGGCAGTGCGCTTGCCGTGGATCGTGAACGCTTCTCTGCCTATGTAACGAATGTCATCCGAAATCATCCGGAGATCACGCTGGAAACGGGGGAAGTGACGAAGCTCCCAAACGATGGACGTACCACGGTCATTGCAACCGGACCGCTGACCTCAGATGCGCTGTCTTGCGACATTGCACAAAAGTTCGGAGACAAACAGCTCTCTTTCTTTGACGCCGCCGCGCCGATCGTCGAAACCGGCAGTTTGAATTTTGACAAGATATTTGCCGCATCCCGCTATGGAAAAGGTGAAGCGGCATATTTGAACTGTCCGATGACAAAAGAAGAATACGACGCATTTTATACAGCGCTCATCCAAGCCAAAGAAGCGCCGCTTCACGCATTTGATAAGGACGCGCAGGCAACCGAAGATCCCCGTACTTCCGAGCCAAAGGTCTTTGAGGGATGTATGCCGGTGGAAGTGATGGCACGGCGCGGGTATGAAACCTTATTGTACGGTCCGCTCAAGCCGGTCGGGCTTCCCGATCCGCGCACCGGGCGCGAACCGTTTGCCGTGGTGCAGTTACGGCAGGAAAATCTCGCGCAAAGCGCGTATAATTTAGTCGGTTTTCAAACCCATCTGACTTTCGGAGAACAAAAGCGTGTGTTCTCTCTGATTCCGGGATTGGAACATGCGGAATTTTTACGTTATGGTGTGATGCATCGGAATACTTATCTGAATTCTCCGCTGTTACTCACGCCGACTTACGCCGTGCGCACACAGGACAATCTGTTTTTCGCAGGGCAAATGACCGGCGTGGAGGGGTATATTGAATCCGCGTCCAGCGGATTTGTCGCGGGAATGAATGCCGCGCTTCATGCGCTTGGCAAAGAACCGTTTCTCTTTCCGCCCTCCACCGCCATCGGTGCGTTGGCGCACTATGTCAGCACACCAAACGCGGATTTTCAGCCGATGAATGTCAACTTCGGCATTATTACCCCTTTGGAGAAACGTGTAAAAGGCGGAAAATTTGCAAAAAACACCGCGCTTTCTGCGCGTGCGCTCGCTTTTATTGATGATTTCATGGCAAAAGAACCATGAGATCCCGTTTGAAAATCTGAGGAAAGGACGCGGGTACTCCCGCAAGGTGACAATATGAAAATTTTACTGGACGTCATGAGCGGCGACCATGCACCGTCTGAATTAATCCGCGGCGCAATTCTCGCCGCGAAAGAATACGAAGTCTCCATTGTCATGATCGGCGACACCGCCGTAATTCGGGAATGTGCCGAACAAAACCGCTGGGATTTAGACCTGCCGAATCTCAGCATGGTCCATGCGGACGCGGTCATCACGATGGATGACGCGCCGCTGAGCGTTGTACGGGAGAAGCAGAATTCTTCCATGGCGCTCGGCTTGCACATGCTCGCAAACGAGGAGGGCGACGCTTTTGTCAGTGCCGGAAACACCGGCGCACTTCACGCCGGTTCCTCGTTGATCGTGCGACGGATCAAAGGGATTCAGCGTTCCGCGATTGCGGCACTGTTACCGTTTGATCCTCCCACTCTGCTTCTTGACGCGGGCGCCAATGTGGAAGTAACGCCGCAGAATCTGGAGCAATTTGCACGAATGGGTTCCATTTATATGGAGAAACTGTTTGAACTGGAACAGCCACGGGTGGGATTGCTCAATAACGGGACGGAATCCCATAAGGGAACCAAAACAGAAGTGGAAGCGTATGCGTTGCTTGCACAAAACAGTGACATCCACTTTATCGGCAATCTGGAGGGCAAGGACGTTTTTGACGGCAAATGCGATGTGTTGGTCACAGACGGATTTTCCGGAAATATCCTGCTGAAAACAATCGAGGGTGCCGGTAGTTTCTTCTTGCACAACATCCGGCAGGTATTTTCTAAAAATCTGCTTTCCCGCGCTTCCGCGCTCTTTCTGAAAAACGGACTCCGGGAAATGAAGCATGCATTTGACGCCTCGGAATATGGCGGCGCACCACTGCTCGGTCTTTCCAAACCCATCATCAAAGCCCACGGTAATTCGGACGCTTACGCGGTAAAAAACGCGGTACGGCAGGCAATCGGCTATGTCAATACCGGCGTCACAGTGGAAATTGCAAAGTATGCCATGCGTTTAGAACAAACAGAAGCGGAAGGCAAGGAACCGCTCTCGATCGCACCCGCGCCCGATTGTGCACAACCGGCAGAACCGGAAGTAGCTCCCCCCTCCCCCGCAGACGAAAATCCGACGGAAAGGCGCAAACTGTTTTCCAAACGAAAAAAGGAACCGAATGCCGAGTCAGTGCCGCAAACCAATCCGTCCGACAAGGAGCAGGAAGAAAATCTATGAAAACGGCTTCTGATAAAAACGACACTTCCCTTCTCCCTTTGATGGAACGCATGGGGTATCGGTTTTCCGATCCCACCCTACTGCAAATGGCTTTGACACACTCCTCTTTTATGAAGGAGCAACGGGATCGGGGCATTTCCTGCCCCTGCAACGAACGGCTGGAGTTTTTAGGGGATTCCGTGCTGTCTCTCATCGCAAGTACGCATCTATATGCGGAGCACCCGGATATTCCGGAGGGCGATCTTTCTTCCATCCGTGCCGGGATCGTGGACGAGGACGCGCTTCCGCGTTATGCCAAAGAGCTTTCGCTCGGAGAATTTCTGCGGTTAGGGCATGGGGTGCATGTCACACACAAACTGTTGGAAAACGCGTTTGAAGCTTTGGTGGGCGCGATTTACTTAGACGGCGGATTTTCTGCCGCGCGCGCGTTTGCGCTCCCTTTTCTGCAAAAAGGAATGCAATTATTCTTACAAAACGGTACTACACAGGATCCCAAAACCATGTTACAGCAAATTGTACAGCAAGAACCGGGCAATCAGCTTTGTTATGCGGAAGTCAGCCGCACTGGTCCCGACCATTGCCTGACCTTTACAATGGAAGTGTTACTGAACGGTACACGGCTGGGCATCGGCACTGCATCCTCTAAAAAGAAAGCCGAACAGCTTGCCGCAAAAGACGCGCTGACCTATTTCGGAATTTAAGCTCCATGCGACATATCAATCTTCCGATCTTCATTCCGCATCTCGGATGTCCGCACACCTGCGTTTTCTGCAATCAGCATCTCATTGCCGCGCATGCCGCGTTCTCTCTTGCCACGGCAAAACAGGAAATCGACGCGTTTCTCGCAACAGCGGACAAAGACGCAGAAATCGAACTTGCCTATTTTGGCGGTTCTTTTACGGCATTGCCTTCCGAGCAGATGGATGCCCTGCTCCAACTTGCCGCACCTTACCTTGCCGATCATCGGATCGCGGGCATCCGCGTTTCCACCCGTCCGGACGCGATCAGTGACGTTATTTGCGAAAAGCTCCTCCGCGGCGGCGTGACAACCGTAGAACTTGGGGTGCAAAGTACCGATGACACGGTACTTGCCGCTTCGGAGCGCGGACATACCGCCGCAGATGCAAGACAAGCTTTTGCCTGCTTACATAGGCACGGACTTCCCGTCATCGGGCAGATGATGGTGGGGCTTCCAAACGCCACGCTTGCCACAGAACTGCAAACCGCGCGGGATCTGATCGCCTTTGGATGTCAAGGAGTCCGAATCTATCCGGTTGCCGTTTTCCGCGGTACCCGCTTGGAAACGCTTTGGCAGAACGGCATTTATACGCCGCTCTCTGTGGAAGAAGCGGTAGAACGAAGTGCACAGGTGTTGTCGATCTTTCTTGGGGCAAAACTCCCGGTTCTCCGCATCGGTCTTTGCGCGGAAGATGGCTTTCAAAAAGACGATTCTCTGCGCGCGGGCGGTTATCATCCCGCTTTGGGCGAATTGGTGCGTAGCCGCATTTATCTTTCCCGTATGACGGACGCGCTGTGTGCCAATCCTCCCAAAATCGGCAGTACGGTAAAGATCGCGGTTCGTACCGGACAATGTTCGCAGGCAATCGGGCAAAAGCGGGAAAACATCCGCAAGTTATGTAATCAATTCTCTTTACATGCCCTATCTGTCCTGGAAGATCCCACACTTTCCCCCTATCAAATCCGAATCCTTTAGAAGGAGGCTTTTCATTTGCGACTACTTTCACTGGAACTACAAGGCTTCAAATCCTTCCCCGATAAAACCGTCATTCGCTTTGATCGCGGTGTAACGGTCATCGTAGGTCCGAACGGAAGCGGGAAATCCAATATCTCCGACGCAATCCGTTGGGTACTCGGCGAAATTTCCTCCAAGAATATCCGCGGTACCAAGATGGAAGACGTAATCTTCGGCGGTACGGACAAGCGCAGTCCGATGGGATTTGCGGAGGTTTCCTTAACCATCGACAACCGCGACGCGGACAACAAACTTCCTTTAGATTACGATGAAGTGACCATCACCCGAAGATATTACCGTTCGGGGGAGAGCGAATACATGATCAACCGCAGTGCGGTGCGTCTGAAAGACATCACGGAAATGTTTATGAATACCGGACTTGGGCGCAGTGGTTACTCCATGATCAACCAAGGAAAATCTGCGGAGATCATCTCTCAGAAAAGCGACGAACGACGCAATATTTTTGAGGAAGCCGCCGGCATTTCCAAATATCGGTATAAGAAAAATGAAGCGGAGCGCAAACTCGCAGAGGTCGAGGAACATCTGGTTCGTCTGACAGATATTCTGCGGGAACTGACGGATCGGGTTGGTCCGCTTGGCAAGGAAGCGGAACGCGCCAAACGCTATTTGGAATTATTTGAACGCAAAAAGGAAGCGGACGTTTCCCTTTGGTTATACGATCTATCCTCCGTCAAGGCGCGACTTGCCGAGATGGAAAAGAATTACCAGATCGCAAAGCATGAATATGACATTGCGGAAGATACCCTGCAAGATTTAGAAAAGCAATCGGAAAAGCTGTTCTTGGAAAAACAAGAAAACAGCCGTCGGGTGGAACAGCTTGCACGGGAAATTGAGGACGCCCGCACCGAACGATTTGAACTGGATGGCAATTCCCGTGTGCTGCAGAACGATATGCAACATTTAGAGACGCAGATAAAAGAAGCGGAAGATTCCATCCGCATCCACAATGCGTCGCTTGCCGACACCAAAAGTCGCGGGGAAAAAGAAGCGGAAACGCTTGCCACGCAAAACGCGGCTTTGGAAGCGCTGAAACAATCCCGTTCTACCGCAGAACAGGAGCGAAATGCCCTGGAAGAAGCGGTACGGCACGCGGGAGATGAAATTGATGAGAATTATCAGAAAATACAAACCCTGCAAACAGAATTGACCGACATCAAGGTACGCTTCTCCGCTTTGGAAGCCGCTTCCGATTCCACCCGCGAACACAAAGACGCCTTGGAGGCGGAACGGGTGCAATATCAACAGACGCTGACGCAGATGCAGGAACGTATGAAGCAGGCAGAAGTATCACTTGCGGATTACCGCACCCGCCAAGCGGAACTAAACGGGCAATTACAAGCCATTGACGAAAAATCCGCCCGGCTCTCCGAACAGAGGGAACGAAAAATTCATGCACAAACCCAGTATCACATTGATATTACGGCGGGAAAACAACGATTGGACAGCCTGAAGCGGATGGAAGAACACTTTGAAGGATATGCACAGAGTGTACGCGCCATCATGCAGGCTTCGGAAAACGGCAGACTATCCGGTATTTTTGCACCGATCTCCAAGTTGATTTCCGTAGACGCGCGTTTCAGTCTGGCGATTGAAACCGCGCTTGGCGCAAATTTACAAAACATTGTAGTCAAAGACGAAAGTGCGGCAAAGGCGGCAATCACATTTTTAAAAACCAACAATGCCGGACGTTCTACTTTCTATCCCTTGACTTCCGTGCGCGGACAAGCGCTACGGGAAGCGGAATTTTCCCATTATGCGGGATTTCTCGGCGTGGCAAGCACACTAGTCCAATATGATGGAAAGTTTACGCCCGTGATGGAATCGCTCCTTGGCAAGACGTTGGTTTTTGACAATCTCGATCATGCGACAGATATGGCAAAAGCCAACGGATACCGCACCCGCATCGTAACGCTGGACGGTCAGATCATCAATGCCGGCGGTTCCTTTACCGGCGGTAGCGCAAAACGCGATACCGGCATGCTCACACGCGGCGCCGAACGGGAACGCATGGAAAAAGAAATCGCAAAATGGGAAAGCGAAAAAGCACAGTGCGACGCGGAGATTTCCGCGATGTCTGCGGAATTTGAACAGCTCAAATCCGATCGTGCCAAGCTTTCTTCCAAAGCAGGTCTGCTTTCCTCCATGATGCAGGCGGAAGATACCCAGTATCAGATTCTGAAAACCCAGTATGAAAGCGACCAAGCACGCGCGCAAACATTGACAGAGGAGATCAGCCGTTCGGAAAAAGCGGGGGACGCTTATCAGGCAGAATTTGCGCAATTGACCGCGCGGGAACAGCAAATCGGCGTGGAATTGGAAAGCGCCAAAGCGGACAGCGCAAACTGTTCTGCAAAGGAAGAAGCCAAGCGCAAGGAATTTGACGCAAAGCAGGACGCGCTGAGCCATATGATCCTGCAAATCGCGCTTGCGGAAAAAGATCTGCAAACCACGGTGACCGCCTTGCAGACGTTGCAAAACACGGTGTTGGCATTGGAAGAACAGATTCAACGGGAACAACGCGTAAAAGAACAAGCGGCGCAGAAATTGGAGCACGCGCGAAGCACTATTTCCGCCAATACGACCGTATCCTCCGATATGGACGAAAAGATCAAAACCTTACAGCAGCAGCGCGCCGCATTAATTGCGGACGGGGAACAGTTTGAAAAGCGGGAAAGCGACATCAAAGCCATGCAGAAGGATCGCAGCGATCACCGCGACCGGTTATTCCGGGATTATACCAAACTGGAATCGCAAAAACAGGCAATCAACGAAGAACAGGATAAAATGACGGCGAGGATGTGGGAAGAATACAATCTGACCTTCTCTACTGCCGCAGAGTTGCACTATCCACCCGTAACGCAGGAAACCAAAAACACCGTGACGCAGGTTTTAACCGAATGCAAAAACAAATTGCGCGCACTGGGAAGCGTCAATGTCAACGCGATCGAAGAATACAAAGAAGTCAAGGAACGTTACGATTTCTTAAACGCGCAAGTGACAGATCTCAACACCTCCAAGGAAGAATTCAGCAGTACGGTGACACGTTTGGAAAAAGAAATGCGCACCCGCTTTTTGGATGTGATGGCACAGATCAACACAAACTTCCAGACGGTGTTTGCGGAACTGTTCGGCGGCGGTCATGCGGAGCTAATTTTATCCGAACCGGAAAACGTTTTGGAAAGCGGCATCGAAATCAATGTGGCGCCCCCCGGCAAAATCATCAAAAAGCTGTCTTTGCTCTCCGGCGGCGAACAATCTTTCGTTGCCATTGCATTGTTATTTGCCATTCTGAACGTCAATCCGACGCCATTCTGTGTACTGGACGAGGTGGAAGCCGCTTTGGATGAAGTCAACGTGGATCGTGTGGCAGAATATGCAAAACGGTATTCTCAAACGACGCAGTTGATCTTTATCACCCACAGACGCGGCACCATGGAAGCGGCGGATATGTTGTACGGCGTCACCATGGCAGAACGCGGCATCTCCAAGGTATTGTCACTGAACATAAACGAAGTGGAAGGAAAGCTGGGACTGGCAGGCATTTCCCGCTAAACCAATGGAAGCACGCAGATTTGTGCGCGTTTGCAATCCATAGGAACGGAAGAAAGGAACGGATTATGGGATTTTTTGAACGACTGAAGGCAGGTCTTACCAAGACAAAAAATGCGGTATTCGGTCAGATTCACAATCTGCTTAAGCATTTTGTGCGGGTAGATGAAGAAATGATGGAAGAATTGGAGGAGCTTCTGATCTCCGCGGATGTTGGCGTAAATGTCGCCATGGAAGTAGTAGAAGAACTCCGAGAAGCCATCAAAGAGGAAGGATTAAAAACACCGGAGGCGGTAGAAGAAAAATTCCGTGCGATCCTGCTCGGAAAAATCGGCGAAGGCGAGCCGCTGAATCTGTCCACTACGCCGTCCGTAATTTTGGTTATCGGGGTAAACGGCGTGGGCAAAACGACTTCCATTGCCAAAATCGCCAATTTGCTGAAGCATGAAAAGAAAAAAGTGTTGCTCGCGGCAGGCGATACGTTCCGTGCGGCGGCAGGCGATCAATTGGAAGTCTGGGCAAATCGGGTAGGCGTGGATCTGGTACGGCAGGCAGAAGGTGCAGATCCCGCGTCGGTCGTATTTGACGCGATTCAGGCGTCCAAAAAGCGCGGCAGCGACGTGCTGATTATCGACACTGCCGGCAGACTGCACAACAAAAAGAATTTGATGGATGAGTTGGCAAAGATCAACCGCGTCATTACGCGGGAATTGCCGGATGCGGCACGGGAAACATTGCTCGTATTAGACGCCACCACCGGTCAGAATGCCGTGTCGCAGGCAAAAGCCTTCAAAGACGCCGCCGACATTACAGGACTTGTGCTGACGAAACTGGACGGAACCGCCAAGGGCGGGATTGTATTCTCGATCAAAGAAGAATTGAATATTCCGGTCAAATTCATTTGCGTAGGCGAGCAGGCAGAGGATCTGCAACGCTTTGACGCCAAAGAGTTTGTCGCGGCGCTGTTTGACTAAGGAGGAGCCGATGCAACTGGTAGTCGCTTCCCGCAATCAGAAAAAAATTGCGGAATTACGCACAATGCTTGCCGCGCTTTGTCCGGCTGTCACATTACTTTCCTTGGACGACATTCACTTTACCGAGGATACGCCGGAAACCGGCACTACGTTTATCGAAAACGCGCTGATAAAAGCCAACGCCATCACTGCAAAAGGATACATCGCGGTAGCGGACGATTCCGGCTTATGTGTAGACGCGCTGAACGGCGCGCCGGGCATCTTCTCTGCGCGATATGCCAACGATCACGGGAATGACGCGGCAAACAACGCAAAATTGCTTCATGCATTAGAATCGGTAGAACTGCCGGCACGCACCGCGCATTATGCCTGCGCCATTGCCTGCACGTTTCCACACGCGGAACCGATTGTGGTGACCGGTAGATGCGACGGGGTGATCTTACGACAACCGCGTGGAAATAACGGTTTTGGCTATGATCCGTTATTTTTCGATCCCACTTATCAAAAGACATTCGCGGAGCTTTCGGGGGAAGAAAAAGCCGCCGTCAGCCATCGCGGAAAAGCCATGCGCGCGTTTGCAAACGCGCTGGCAGAGCGGCTTGCCGCGCTCGGAAAGGAGTCTGTATGACCAGTAAACAACGCGCCTATCTGCGGGGACTTGCTTCGCAGATCGACACCATCTTTCAAATCGGGAAAGGCGGCGTAACCGAGGAAATCCTTCGTCAGCTTGACAATGCGCTGGAAGCGCGGGAACTGATTAAAGTCCGCGTGTTGGAAACCTGCGAATATTCTGCAAAAGAAGCCGGCGACGGCATTGCAGATGCTTTGGACGCGGAAATGGTGACGGCGCTTGGTTCCCGCTTCGTGTTATACAAACCGTCCAAAAAGCACAAAAAAATAGACTTATCCGCCATTTGAGGAAATCGCGGCATGAAAACAACTCACCACCAGCGGATCGGAATTTACGGCGGTACCTTCGCACCGGTCCATTACGGGCATTTGCGTGCGGCAAAAGCGTTTCTCACGCAGTTTCAGTTGGACCGTCTATTGTTTATGCCGGTTGGAATTCCCCCGCACAAACAGCTGGATTTTCAGGACGATCCGCAAGCGCGCTTGGAAATGCTCCGTCTTGCAACAAACGCCTGTTTCAAAGACACGCGGATAGAAGTCAGCGATTATGAAATTTCCCGTGCAGGAAAAAGCTATACTTATCAGACTGTCGAAGCCTTTCTGCGAAAAGACCGGACCTTATTTCTGTATATGGGAACGGATATGTTTCTCTCTTTTGACCAATGGCGATTTCCAGAGCGTATCTGCGCCGGGGCGCATTTAGTCGTAGCGCGCAGAGAGCAGGAAGAAGCCAAAGCATGTCAGATAGAAGAAAAACGGCGGCAATATCAGCGGGATTATCACGCGGAAATTCACATTTTGGAATTGGAACCGTTTGTGATTTCTTCCACTGAAATCCGACAGAAACTCCGAAATCATGAATCCGTCACGGATAAAATTCCGTCCTGTGTACAAAACTATATCTACACCCACGGCTGTTTCGGCGTTTCGCCGCTCACAAATCTCCCCTCCTAAGGAGCTCCTATGGATTTACAACCGCTCATTCATTCGGTGGAATCCACACTACACGGCAATCGCCTGCGCCACACCTTTTCTGTCGAAACGTGTTGCGTCCGGCTGGCCGCAATTTACGGATTTTCCGAAAAACAAACGCAAAAACTACGCATCGCCGCTCTGCTCCACGATATTACCAAAGAGCTGGATTTTCCCGCACAGATGGCGTTATGCAAGCAATACGGGCTTTCTCCCACAAAGGAAGAATGCGCGGCACCGAAAACCCTGCATGCCATCACCGGCGCGGCACTTGCGCGGGATCGTTACGCCGCTTATACAGACGAAGAAATCTGCGAAGCGATTCGCGTACATACCGTCGGCAAAGCCGGCATGTCCTGTTTTGACAAACTGCTCTATCTTGCCGACTTTATTGAGGACACCCGCACCTATGAGGATTGTGTCCGGTTGAGAGAATTTTTCTACCATGGCATTTCACAGGGAATCGATCCGTTTTTACACCTTGACCGCACCATGATCTATTCCTTTGATCTCACCATTGCCCTCCTACTTAAAGAATCCGCAGTCATTGCCCCGCAAAGCTGTGCGGCGCGCAACGATCTGCTCATTCAAATTGCACATTAGGAGGCTCCTATGCATCACACACGCAAACGTCACCCCGCTTTGATTTTGGTTTCCGTTCTGATCCTCTCGCTTTTCGTAACAATTCTGGCATTTCTCTTGCACACGCCGTCCTTTTCTTCCGACACACCACCGGCTCTGCCCGCATCGGAATCTCAGGATGCGCCCATGCTGACCGGAACGCGAAAGGCAGGACAATATCAATTTTTACTCATCGGACGTGACCGTGCCAGTTTCTGCACGGATGTGATGATGCTTTTCACCTATGACACTGCCGCGCAAAAGCTGACTTGCTTACAGTTGCCGCGCGACACCTATGTTTCCTATGCCAAAGCGACGCGCCTGAACGCGGTATTCGCACAGGGCTATATGGCGGCAAAAAAAAGCGGTGCAGATGCCGCACAGGCGGAACGCGCCGGTGTGGAAGCGCTCCGCGATCTCATCAGCCGCCAGTTCGGACTTCCCATTGATTTCACCGCTCTGCTCTATTTGGATACCTTTGCAAGTCTGGTGGATCAGTTGGGCGGCGTCCGTGTAGATGTACCGTTTGCCATGCATTACGACGATCCGACGCAAAATCTGCATATTCATTTGGAACCCGGAGTGCAGGTATTGGACGGCAAAGCCGCTGAGGGATTTATCCGGTTCCGGAAAACCAATCAAGCGGGCGCAGTCGGCTATACGATGGGCGATCTCGGCCGGGTACAGGTACAAAAACTCTTTCTTGCCGCGCTCTTTGGAAAGATCAAGGAGCTGACGCCGCAAACTGCCGTAGCCCTAGCCAAAACCGCCATTACAGAAGTCACCACCGATCTATCTGCAAAAGACTGTGTGTATTTTGCACGGCACTTGCTTTCACTGGATTCCTCCGCACTCACCATGCTGACATTGCCGGGATGGATGGGCGGGGGCGCATATAATCTCAGTCGTGCGGACACGCTATCCATTCTGAACACCTATTTTGCTGTGTATGAAGCTGCCTATACGACAGACACCTTTGATCCAGGCTTAGCTTTCTGCAACCAAAAAGCCAAAGACGCCTCTGCCATTTATTACGGTCATGGCGCAGATCCGCAAATTTTTGACGCAAAATCCCTTTTGGAAAACGGCTTCTCCGATGGAGAGCTTGCTTTGCACAAACATTGAACTATGCCAAAAAAGAGGCGCATGCCTCTTTACATATACAGAAAGGATGAACGTTTTACCTATGACAGAAACAGAACTCGCAACCGCGATCGTCAAAATCCTTGACAGCAAGAAAGCGCGGCGCATCCGCCTATTGTCCGTCGCGGATCAAACGTCCCTCACCGATTATTTTGTCATCTGTGAAGGAACCTCCCGTACGCATATCCGTGCCCTTGCCGATGAAGTGGAATATCAGCTCGGACTGCTTGGAATCTCGCCGCTGCACATCGACGGGAACCAGGAAGCCGCATGGAGGGTCTTGGATTATGCGCATGTCATGGTGCATATTTTAGACCGCGACCAACGGGAATATTACAATCTGGAAAAATTATGGCACGGAGCGACGGAGATCGATCTGTCAGAGATCCTTGCCGCGCAGGAGCCGAAATCCCCGCAAACCGACACCCCTAATCTGTAACAGAAACGGAGAAAGCATATGAAATACGATTTTCAGCAGATCGACAAGAAATGGCAGGACATTTGGGAAGAAAAACAGGCATTTGTAGCTTCCGAGGATCACACCAAACCCAAATATTATACCCTGATTGAATTCCCCTACCCGTCCGGACAAGGATTACATATCGGGCATCCGCGTCCGTATACGGCGATGGACATTGTATCCCGCTACAAGCGGATGCAGGGATATAACGTCCTGTTCCCCATCGGGTGGGACGCATTTGGACTACCTACAGAAAACTATGCGATAAAAAATAAGATTCATCCCGCCATCGTCACAAAAAACAATATTGCACACTTCAAATCCCAGTTGAAGCAACTTGGATTATCCTTTGACTGGACACGGGAGATCAATACCACCGATCCCTCTTACTTCAAATGGACGCAGTGGATCTTTATTCAGATGTTCAAAAAGGGACTTGCCTACAAAAAAGAAATGGCAGTCAATTTCTGCACCTCCTGCAAATGCGTGCTGGCAAATGAAGAAGTCGTCAACGGCGTTTGTGAACGCTGCGGCAGTGAAGTCGTCCGGAAAGTGAAAAGCGAATGGATGCTGAAGATCACCGCTTACGCCCAGCGACTGATCGATGATCTGGACGGATTGGACTTCATTGAGCGCGTGAAAACGCAGGAGATCAACTGGATCGGGCGTTCAGAAGGTGCGGAAGTCAATTTTATGACAACGGCAGGAGAACCGATCACCGTTTATACCACCCGTCCGGATACGCTGTTTGGCGCGACCTATATGGTAATGGCGCCGGAGCACGCGCTGGTTACAAAATGGAAAGATAAGATTCAGAATTTTGCCGAAGTAGAAGCCTATCGCGCGGAAGCCTCTCATAAATCAGATTTTGAACGAACCGAATTGGTCAAAGAAAAGACCGGCGTCCGTCTTTGCGGCGTAAACGCCATCAATCCGGTAACCGGAAAAGAGATTCCGATCTTCCTCTCCGATTACGTTCTTGCAACCTATGGCACCGGCGCGATCATGGCAGTTCCGGCGCACGATACCCGCGACTTTGAATTTGCAAAGAAGTTCCATTTACCGATTGTGGAGGTCGTTGCGGGCGGGAACGTAAACGAAGCTGCCTTTACCGATGTAGAAACCGGAAAGCTCTGCAACTCCGGATTCCTTAACGGCATGGAAGTGTCAGACGCGAAAAAAGCCATGATCGCCTATTTAGAGGAAAAAGGAATCGGACATAAGAAAGTAAACTTCAAGCTCCGCGACTGGGTATTCTCCCGGCAACGGTATTGGGGGGAACCCGTGCCGCTGGTAAAGTGCGAAAAATGCGGATGGGTACCGCTGCCGGAAGAATCGTTGCCGCTATTGCTTCCGCAGGTCGATCACTATGAGCTGACGGATGACGGCGAATCGCCGTTATCCAAAATGACGGACTGGGTTTCTACCACCTGCCCGTGTTGCGGCGGTCCCGCCAAACGGGAAACCGATACCATGCCGCAGTGGGCTGGCTCATCCTGGTATTTCTTACGGTATTGCGATCCGCACAACGACAAAGCCTTGGCTTCGGAGGAAGCGCTGGACTACTGGATGCCGGTGGATTGGTATAACGGCGGTATGGAACATGTAACGCTTCATTTGCTGTATTCCCGCTTCTGGGCAAAATTCTTGTATGACCTTGGCATTCTGCACTGCAAGGAACCGTATTTGAAGCGTACCGCGCATGGCATGATCTTAGGGGAAGATGGGCAAAAAATGTCCAAGTCCCGCGGCAATGTCATCAATCCGGACGAGATTATCTCGCAGTACGGCGCAGATACGCTCAGATTGTATGAAATGTTTATCGGTGACTTTGAAAAAGCCGCGCCGTGGTCGCAATCCAGCATCAAAGGCTGCAAACGGTTTATCGATCGCGTAGCCGCCATGACCGATCTGGTCAAGGGCAACGGTGTTTCCCCAAAGTTGGAAGTTTCCTTCCACAAGACCATCAAAAAGGTATCCGAGGACATTATGGCAATGAAATTCAACACTGCGATCGCGGCGTTGATGACGTTGACCAATGAGATTTATGAAAACGGATCCCTCACCCGTGAGGAATTTGAAATCTTCTTGAAACTGCTCTGCCCGTTTGCACCGCACATCACCGAGGAGATCTTCCAAAGCCTCGGCAACACAACGCTGCTCTCGCTTTCCCCGTGGCCGACTTACGACGAAAGTAAGACTGTCGATGCTTGCGTGGAAATCGTTATGCAGATCAACGGCAAGCTCCGCGGCACCTTGACCATCGCAAAAGACGCAGACAAAGATACCGTGTTACAAGCAGTCAGGGCAGACGCCAAAATCGCGGAAGCGATTGCCGGAAAAACCGTGGTAAAAGAAATCTTTGTCCCGAATAAACTGGTGAATCTCGTCATAAAATAAATTTATGGGAAGATTTTGCGGCTTTTTTTCAGATAAGACTTGACAAATCCCAAATCTTCCTGTATAATATCTTTTAGATTTGAGAATTATTTTCTCTTTGCCTGATCGCGGAGGGAGGGATTGAGAATGGCAGAAGTTAGAGTCAAGGAAAACGAGTCTTTGGAAAGCGCACTGCGCAGATGGAAACGTGCTTGCGCGAAATCCGGCGTTTTGCAGGAAGTTCGCAAGAGAGAGCACTATGAGAAGCCCAGCGTAAAGCGCAAGAAGAAATCCGAGGCAGCCAGAAAGCGCAAGTTCAAATAATTTGCGTTTACTTATCGCACGGATTCGCATTCACACAAACAAAAAGTACGCAGAATGAGATCGTTTTGCGTACTTTTTTATTTTTTGCTTACCTCCCCCCTGACATAGGCTAAAACCCAATGGGACCACATAAAAAACGAGGTATTCGAACAACGATTTTTTCAAATCCTCTTGACATTTCAAGCAGGGCATGATATAATACGCATGATATATAACATATGCTATATAAGGAGGATTTATGCCGCCGACTCCAAAGATCAGCCAGGAAGAAATCCTTTCCGCGGCGTTTACACTGGTACGCACACAGGGCATCGACGCGCTCGGCGCGCGGGCGTTGGCGAATACGTTGCATCTGTCCACCCAACCGATCTTCAGCCATTTTCCCACAATGGACGCCTTAAAGCAAGCCGTCTACGAACTGGCGCAAAAAGCTTATCAGAACGCGCTGGAACAAGCGGTAGAAGCCGCACGACTTGCACATACCCCGCTCTACAAAGCAACCGGACTTGCCTATATCCGATTTGCGCGGGATGAACGGCATTTGTTTCACTGGTTGTTTATGCGTGACCGCAGTGCGGAAACGATTTCGGAAGATGCAGATTCCATTGCCCCCATTCTCCAGATTTTGCAGGCACAAACCGGACTGGACCGCGACACGGCTTACCGTCTGCATCTGGAAAGCTGGATTTTTGTTCACGGCTGTGCCACCATGCTTGCCACCGGCTATTTACCGTGGGACGACGCCCAAATTGATCTGTTTTTACGCGATATGTATCTAGGATTCAGCAATTACTTTATCTCTCAAAATCCAAAACCGCAAAAGGAGTCTTGATCATGGAAATCCTTTCTGTTTCGCATTTAACTAAAGAATATCCGCAATTCACCCTCTCCGATGTCAGCTTCTCCTTGGAGGCAGGACGGATTATGGGCTTGATCGGACGCAACGGCGCCGGAAAGACCACAACCCTGAAATCACTGCTACATCTGGTACATCCGACTTCCGGTGAAATCCGCTTCTTCGGGGACACCTTTGCCGAAGCGGAAGAAAAGATCAAACAACAAATCGGCTATGCCGTCGGCGGCACCCATTACTATCCGCGTGCAACAGTGGGAACCCTTGCAGCCATGACTGCAACATTTTATCCGAACTGGGATGACAAATTGTACCGGATGTATTTAGAGCGGTTTTCTCTTTCCGAGTCCAAGCGGCTACGGGAATTATCCGAAGGAATGAAAGTGAAATTTTATCTGACGCTTGCGCTTTCTCATCACGCAAAACTCCTATTATTAGATGAACCAACCAGCGGGTTGGATCCGGTTTCCAGAGAGGAATTGCTTGAAATTTTCTTGGAGCTTGCCAAAGACGGGACTGCCATTCTCTTTTCCACCCATATTACTTCTGATTTAGAGAAATGTGCGGACGACATCACCTATCTGCGCAAAGGAAACGTAGCGGAAAGCGGTACCATGACACAGTTGCTGGATAAATACCGGCTGTGCAAACTGGACGTAACACAAAACTTTCCCGCCGTGCGCCTGTATGGTATTTCTCACAGTAAGCAAGGCGACACCGGACTTCTTCTCACGCGAGACGCGGCGCAGCTCCCGCCCGAACAGTTACAGATTCCAAGCTTACAGGATCTGATGGTTCATTTGGATAAGGAGGATTCGGAAAAATGAAACGGCTTTTTTATAAAGAATGTACGCTGTCTGCCATGCCATTGACCTTTTGGTTCCTTGCATTTACGGCAATGACTCTGATTCCAGGATATCCGATTTTAGTCGGCGCTTTTTTCATTACCCTCGGTATATTTTATTCTTTTCAAAGCGCGCGGGAAGCAAATGACATTCTGTACTCTGCCCTGCTCCCGATTCGCAAGCAGGATGTGGTAACCGGAAAATTCCTGTTCTGCATCGCGGTAGAGGGGATGGCATGGCTTCTGTTCTGTGGATTTACACTGCTGCGGATGACAGCATTCGCTTCTGCCGAAGTTTATGTAACCAACGCCATGATGCCCGCCAATCTGATCTTCCTTGCCGACATTCTGCTGATGTACGCGCTGTTTCATCTGTTGTTTTTACGGGAATTTTTCCGCACCGCCTACAAAATCGGCAAACCGTTTTTGTGCTACTGTATCGGTGCGATGCTGTGGATTGGGATCGGGGAAACCTTGTCCCATATTCCGGCGCTCACTTTTCTGTGTGCGGTTCGCGGAAAAGACTTGCTTTGGCAGGCCGTTATCCTTGCGGGAAGTCTGTTGATCTATCTTTTGGTGACATACTTTACCTATCGCGCAAGTGTGCGTGATTTTGAACAAATTGATTTGTGAATTCTAAAAAAAGCCGTCGGAATCGATTTGATTCCGACGGCTTTTTATGTCTTACAAAGCTTTCGGTAAGCAGATGGAGGATTGCCCATCTGTCGGCGAAAGCACTTGATAAAGTAACTCAGATCGTCAAAACCCACCCGTTGTCCGATCTCCGTTACAGACAAGTCGGTATTCTCCAAAAGTTGTACCGCCTGCAAGATCCGTATCTGCGCAAGATATGCGTGAAACGGCATACCGGTCGCGCGTTTGATCAGCGCGCTGACATAATTCGGATGAAATCCAAACTGTTTACCGAGCCGGGAATTGGTCATTGGCTCCGCATAGTGCGTTTGTAAATAGGACAACAGCTCCTGCACACTTTGTATCTGTGCATTTTTGGCAGTGTGCGGCAATGTCTCCGTGCGGACTGCGTCTAGAATCACGATTTTGAGGAGCGCGCTCATTTGCGTCTGCGCATAGAGGATTCCCTGACAAAATTCCGTTTCGATCCGCCGCAGATACGGTTCTGCCGCCGTTTTGCCAGGTATATACAACGTTTCCTCCAATGCCGGACACGCAGGAAAAACCGGCTTTGCCCGCAGTTCAGAGACTTGAAATTGCGCTTTATGTTGTGGGGACAGAATCCCCCGATCCCGTTCCGCAGGTAAGGTATAGTCGAAATTCAACACAAGATACCGTACTTTTTCCCCTGCACCGACGCGGTTGGTATAAGGAATCCCCTGTGCAATCAGCAAAAGGGAACCGACCGGCATCGGATACACCCGATTTTGACATAAAATTTCGCCCTCTCCCTCCACTGTATAAAACAGACGCGCGTCATAGGGATACCATGGCAAAATGACTTCTCCACGCGTAATCTTGTGATACCGCGCAAAGCGCACATAAGGCTCCATCTCCTCCAAGCGCATGTTTTCTCCTCCGGACATCTTCGTTTTGTTATACTTTTTCTTTGCTCTGCCCTATCAGTATAGCAGAATCCTATGCTAAAATCAAGGGGAGATCTGAATTTTGCAATTCTATGGATGAAATCGTTTGCAAAACAGAAAGGATGGAATTCATTATGTTTCGGGATATTGGTTTAGAAGTCAGTCTGAAAGCATTCGATCCGTTTGACGATCAGACCATCGCACAAACCGCCAAACGGATTTTCACCGATTGGCACCCTCTGGTCACGGATGCCCCCAGCGTTTCCGTCATGCTTTGGGTATCAGATGGTTCGGAAATTCTGGAATACCAAGGAAAGGACGACGCCACATTTGAATGGTGCTACTGGCTTGGGCAGGCAAGCCGCAGTCAGGAACACGCGGATTGGGAAATCGTCCGGCGCGATCTGTCAAAAGGTCCGATGAAATATCGGGAGAACCCGCCTGTTGTCACATACGGAATTCTGAAGAAGATTGTGCATGCGCTGAAAGATGCCGGAAGTGTGATTTTTCCGGATAAACAGATTCGCGTCGGAGAGACATTTGATCCAGGTCCCGAATTTGCGCGCTCGGATTTCAAATACAACCGACATCCGGAAATCAACGAGGGCGTCAGCTTTGGTGGAAAAGGGTTCGTCTGCGCCTACAATACCTTGCATGCGGATGCGCGTCCTTATGCCGGATTTCCCGACGGGATTCCGGAAGGAACGCCGTTCGGCACATTTTTAGGACGGCAATCCCAAATCTTTTTACCCGCAATGGGATTTGATTTTCTGTGGTTATCCAACGGGTTCGGATTCGGTTCTGAGCCGTGGTGCGTAGAAGGCGCGATCTTCCATGACGGCGCATTCCATAATGCACGATTTGAGCAAATTCGCCGCAATGTTTTGGAATTTTGGCGTTTGTTCCGAAAAGAATGTCCAAAGATTCCTTTGGAAACCCGCGGAACCAATCTGAGCGCCGCGATTGATTATGCGACGGATGGGGTTCCGCTGAAAGACATTTATGAGGGAAATTTCAAAATGCTCCCTCCGCCGAATTCCCCGTGGGCGGCACTCAATTACAATCTGGGATTGGAAATTGCCGGTCATATGAGCCGTATTGCCAAATTACCGGATGACGCATGGATGTTCCGGTACTATATTCACGATCCGTGGTGGGCAAATTCCCCCTGGTATGACCGCTATGAGGGACAACCCTATGACATTTATCTGCCGCTTGCCATCGGGCGCATCAATCAAGCGGGAAGCGTTGAGAAGCCCACGCATCTCAGTTTGCTCACCATTGATAATTCCTATGGAAAAATGCCGTCTGCCTGCGTCAACGAACCGATTCCGCACCTGTTGAAAGGATATAAGGACGCTGCGGACGCCATTGGACCGTTTGTATGGGTTTACCCGTTTGACGAATATCTCACAACCAAAGAACCGGATGCTCTGGCGGAAATGTTTGCCGGTGACTGGTTGATTATCTCTACGATCAATCGCACCTTCCCCTTGAATACCGTCGTCGCTTCCGATTATTTTGAAATACAGCCGCTTTCGCTTTACAAAGCGCGTATTTTGGTTTCCCCGATCCCGCGTGCAGGTTCTGCCCTGGAAACAAAGCTCTTTGCGTTTCTGCGCGCCGGCGGAAAGGTGATTTTTTACGGCACGCTCCGCCATGCAAGCCAAGCGCTTTTGCAGATTCTGCATTTACGCCTTGCGGAAGACGGCATATGCGGCGAACTGCCGATCACCTGTTTATCCCCGCTGTGCGACACGCTGTCACATGGAGAACTTCCGCAAAAAATCAACCACGATCCGGTTGCAAACGCTGGCAAGATCTACGCCGTGGAAGCAGAAGGCGCATCCGAAATGCAACCGCTTGTAGTCAGTGGATCCTATGTCCTCGCAACCGCATCCGCACAGGTGGCATGGATTCGCGGAACCACCTCCGCCTCCAAACGGTACTGCCGGAATGCGCCCACACCTGCGGAAGCCGCTTATTTTGAAACCGAACTGCTGTTCCGCATGGCGGCGGAAAAGCTCGGTTATCGTATTTTGGTCAATCGGTATGACGCCCAAGCACTTTACCCTGTTCTGACTGTAAACCGCAGTAATGGGGCACACATTTTCTCCGTCTGCAACTTCAACACGGAAAATGACCTTACGATTTCCACGCCGGATGGTGCGCCGCTTCTCATCGGGTATGAAACGGTCGTGAAAGAAAACGCCGCGCACTATCGCTTCCCACGCTCCGAACATCGGGAATGCCGCGTATTTGTACAACAGGAAGCAGAAAGCCTGGTTTCCTGCCGTGAAATCCCCCCGATTTGCGACTTCTACCATCGTGTAATCCTGGTAGAGGGATTAAAAGATGCCACGCTCCGGTTCTACAAAGAGCAAACCCATCCGAACACGGAATTGCTTACCGGGTATGATCCCGTGCAAAAGAAACGGATCTTCACTGCCGGAAAAGAGGAGGGCGAATATGTCGAATATTCGCATTTAAATGGCTGTGTGAAATTTCTCATTCAGAAATAAGTAATTTTTTCGGAAAAAGCAAGAGTTTTTTTGAAAAAACTCTTGCTTTTTCCGAAAGTTTGTGTTATAATAGGGATGTTGTTGCCGGTGTGATGGAATTGGCAGACGTGCTGGACTCAAAATCCAGTGGTAGCGATACCGTATCGGTTCGACCCCGATCACCGGCACCAAAAAACGCAAAACCGATTTTTCGGTTTTGCGTTTTTTCTTGTCTGTAAGAAATGGGCGAACCGATCTTTTGCAGTGCCAAAGCGCATCGCCTTTTCGTACAGTTATTCTCCGCAAAACGCGGTTCGTATGGCGCCAGCCATCAAAATCGCTTGCGATTTTACCCCGACAGGGTACCGATCACCGGCACCAAAAAACGCAAAACCGATTTTTCGGTTTTGCGTTTTTTCTTGTCTGTGAGAAACGGTCGAATCGATCTTTTGCGGTGCCGTCCGTTTTCCGTTTACAGATTTTCACTATGCTGTTTAACGCGTAAATGATTCATCGCCTTTGCAAACGCAATCTGCGACAGCACATAATCTTTCTTCCCCTGTTGTTTCCGCATTTCCAGCATAGCTTCTTCCGCTGCTCTACGTTCTTTTTCCGCATCAATTTCTTCCGGATGAAGCGCCGATTCACACAGCACTTTCACCTCATTTCCACTGACATTCACCATTCCCTGTGTAATGGCGCAAATCTGACGGGAGCCATCCGGCAGTGTCAGCGTCACCTCTCCGTTACAGATTGCGGCAGTGAGCGGCGTATGATGCGCCATGATTCCCAGCATTCCGTCGCTGATCGGAATGACCAAAGAGACGCACTCCCCGATATAAAACGCCCGTTCGGGAGACAGAATTTCCAAATGAAAGGTCTGCATAAGCACTCCTTACAACCGTTTTGCCTTTTCTACCACATCGTCAATCGTTCCGGCGTTGAAAAAAGCACTTTCCGGATAATCATCCATTTCACCGTTTACGATCGCTGCAAAACCGCGTATCGTTTGCGCAAGCGGTACATAGACACCCTTGATCCCCGTGAACTTCTCCGCAACGGCAAACGGCTGAGACAAAAACCGCTGAATCTTTCTCGCCCGATAAACCGTTAACTGATCTTCTTCCCCCAATTCCTCCATGCCGAGAATGGCAATGATGTCCTGCAATTCTTTATAATGCTCCAAAATCTCCTGCACACGGCGCGCCACGGTATAATGCTCCGTTCCCACAATCTCCGGCTCCAGCATACGCGAAGTGGAAGCAAGCGGATCCACGGCAGGATAAATACCAAGTTCCGCAATCTTGCGGCTTAAAACCGTTGTGGCATCCAAATGGGCAAAGGTCGTGGCAGGGGCAGGATCGGTCAAGTCGTCTGCCGGCACATAGATCGCCTGTACGGAAGTGACAGAGCCATTCTTTGTAGAAGCGATTCGCTCCTCCAACGCTCCCAGATCGTTTGCAAGCGTCGGCTGATACCCTACGGCAGAAGGCATTCTGCCCAGTAACGTAGACACTTCGCTTCCTGCCTGCACAAAGCGGAAAATGTTGTCGATGAAAAGCAATACTTCCTTATGGCATTCCTCCCGAAAGTATTCCGCCATGGAAAGTCCCGTCAGCGCAACACGCATCCGCACACCCGGCGCCTCGTTCATCTGCCCGAACACCAGTGCGGTTTTCTCCAGTACGCCGCTCTCCTGCATTTCCGACCAAAGATCATTTCCTTCCCGACTGCGTTCTCCAACGCCGGTAAAGATGGAATATCCGCCGTGTTCCGTCGCAATATTGTGAATCAGCTCCTGAATCAGCACCGTTTTTCCAACGCCCGCGCCACCAAAAAGTCCGATCTTTCCGCCCTTTGCATACGGCGCCATCAGATCAATGACTTTGATTCCGGTTTCCAGCACTTCCTCTACGTTTTTCCGTTGCGTATAGGTCGGCGGCGTTTGATAAATCGCCCGCCGCTTCTGCTCTTTCGGTAGGGGAGCGCCACCGTCAATCGGCTCTCCCAATACATTGAACAGTCTGCCCAAAACTGCATCTCCAACCGGAACCGTGATCGGTCCGCCGGTTGCGATCACGTCCATCCCGCGGCAAAGCCCTTCGCTTGCACCGAGCATGATGCAACGTACCATATCCGCATGCAGGTGCTGTGCAACTTCCATTACCCGCGTTTCCCCTTTGACGCACACCTGCAATGCCTCCCGAATTTTCGGCAATGCGCCCTTTGCAAACGTCACATCCACCACCGGTCCTGACACACCCGCCAGTTTTCCTACATTCGTGCCAAGCGTTTTTGCGTTTTCCACTTCTGTTTCTCCTTTCTCGCCGTACTTATTTCCGCAGGGCTTTGGTTGCCGCCGTGATCTCGGTCATTTCCCGGGTAATTGCAGCCTGACGGATACTGTGATACTGCATTTGCAGTTGCTTTAACATTTCCTGCGCGTTTTTTCCGGCGGTATGCATCGCATTCATCCGCGCCTGTTGCTCACTGCAATAGCTGTCCACAAGGCAACTGTAAATAAATCCTGTCAGATAGCTTGGAATAATCCCGTTGAGCACAGTATCCGGATCGGGATAGAATTCCTTTTCCGAAAGGTGCTCTGTGTCCTTTGGCGTATAAAACCGGCTTCGCTCCAGCGGTAACAGGCAATTTCTTTTGCATTCGCTTGGTTTTCCGTTTTTATAATCCGTATAAATAATATTGATTTCATCCAAGCGGTCCTCTTGGTAATACTCCAGCAGATCCGCACAAATTTTACGGGATTCCCAAACGGTCGGAAACGCTGCGGAATAGGTGAAATCCGCAACATACGGAATCCGGTTCCGGCAACAATATTGTCTGCCATATTCTCCGATCACAAACAATACCGTCTGCGGGTGGCGGTTCACATAGTTCTGCGCAACGGCAAGCGCAGTATGATTATAGCCGCCGGCAAGCCCTTTGTCAGAAGTTACAAGCAAGATTCCATGTCGGTAGTGTGCCCCGTCTTTGGGCGGCGGCACGCGAAAATAGCGGTTATCCGTGTTCGGAATATACCGGAATAATTCTCCGATCTGCACCTTCAATTCTTTGAAATAAGGCTTCGTTCGATCTACTTCCCGTTTTGCCTGCCGCATTTTTACAGAGGCAATCCGATACATGGCGTCCGTCACTTTTTGGGTTTCCCGGATACTGCCGATGCGTTGTTTGATTTCTTCGGCGTTCGCCATGTCTGCTTCCTCCTGTTTTTAGTTTTGGTCTGTCAACGCAGGCATTTGGCTTGTCAGAACTTCCTGTGCGGCAGAAAGAATCTCCGCTTTCAGTTCCGGCGTCAGCTCGGCTGCGTGTTCCATCCGCAGGCGTAAAGAGCCGTAATCCCGCGCAAATCCCTGCAAAAGTACGGCTTGCGCCGTTTTGATTTTGGCAAGCGGGAATTCCGTGAACATCTGCGCCTGTGCGCAAAGCAAAAGTACCACCTGCTCCCACATGGCAAGCGGAGCTTGCTTATTCTGTTTTAACAGTTGCATCAATCCCGCGCCATATCGCAATTGTTTTGCGGTCTGTTCATCCAGATCACCGCCGAATTTTGTAAACACCTGCATTTCCCGATACTGCGCAAGATCCAAACGGATCGAACCGACGGACTGTTTCATAAGCTTGGTTTGCGCGGCACCGCCCACACGGGACACTGACAACCCGACGTTCACCGCCGGACGCTGTCCTGCAAAGAACAGCTCGCTTTCCAAAAAAATCTGTCCGTCTGTAATGGAAATAATATTGGTCGGAATATATGCCGAAACATCACCCGCCTGTGTTTCCACAATGGGGAGCGCGGTCATACTGCCGCCGCCAAGGGCATCGGAAAGTTGCGCAGAGCGCTCCAACAGGCGGGAATGCAGATAAAACACATCTCCGGGATAAGCTTCCCGCCCAGGCGCATGCTCTAAAAGCAGACTGAGTGTGCGGTAAGCCACCGCATGTTTGGAAAGGTCGTCATATACGATCAGTACATCCCGCCCGCGGTACATAAAATACTCCGCGATCGCACATCCGGCATAGGGGGCGATGTACTGCAAAGATGCCGGATCGCTTGCGGGAGAAGAAACGATTACGGTATATTCCATGGCACCGTGATTTTGTAAAGCCGCCGCGACTTTGGCAACCGTATCTGCCTTTTGCCCGATGGCAACATACACGCAGACCACGTTTTTCCCCTTTTGATGCAGGATCGTATCCATGGCAATGGTAGTTTTTCCGGTTTGCCGATCTCCGATAATCAATTCCCGCTGTCCGCGTCCGATCGGAAACATCGCGTCTATGGTAAGAATCCCGGTTTCCAAGGGACGGCTGACGGATTTACGATCCACAATTCCGGGGGCCGGGCGCTCCATCGGATAATACTCTTTTGCACCGATCTCCGCGCCGCCGTCGATCGGTTTTCCAAGCGGATCCAAAATGCGTCCGAGAATCCGGTTGCTAATCGGGAGCCCGGCGGTTCTGCCTGTCCGCAGTACCCGTGCACCGGCACTGATCTCACTGTCATCTCCGAACAGCACAACGCCAAACGTCCCATTGGTACGGATGTCCTGTACCATTCCTTTGATCCCGCAATCGAACAGAACGATCTCGCCGTATGCGACATCGCTTAATCCGCTCACCACCGCAATCCCGTCTCCGACCGCCTGCACAAATCCAACCTGCTGATACCCCGGATCCAGTTCAAACTGCGCAATATCTTCCCGAATGAGCGAGATGATCTTCGCCGGATCATATTCCTTTTGCAGTGCCTGAATGGATTTCCGCAGTTGTCGGATACGACCGAGGGTACTCCAGTCATAGTTGTCGTCTCCGACAAAGATCCGGAAGCCGCCGACAACGGACGGATCCCGCCGAATGAGAAATTCAACGCGATCGGTCTGATAATGCGCTGAAAAAAATGTGCGCATTTTGGCAAGCTGTTCTTTTGTCGGCGGCGTCACGCACGCGATCTCCACTTTCAGGGGTTCCACCGCGTTTTTTTCGCTTTCCGCAAATACCTGCTCTGTTTCTTTCATTCGGATGTCCTCTGCGCTTCGACCGTTTGATCGGCTAAGCGGATAAATTCATCATACAGCGCTTGGTTGCGCTCCGGCGTCACAGTGTCGCTTAAGAGCTTTTGCGTTGCGGATAACACGAGTTCTCCGATCTCCGTCTGTGCAGAGCTTAAAATATGCTCTTTCTGCTCCTCCGCATCCTTCTCCGCCGCCGCGATCAGTAGCGCCGCCTTTTCTTTTGCCTGCGCCATGCAATCCTGCGCCGCCTCTGCCATTTCCCGCTCTGCCTGTTTCCTTTTTTCTGACAGCAAAGCGTCTGCTTGGGCAAGTTTGGCTTCGTATTCCGCCTTTTGTTTTGCATTCTCTGCCGCTTGCTCCGCATTCTGCCGCGCAAGTGTTTCAAAATGCTCCCGCCGCTGTTCCATAAACCGATTTACGGGTTTGAACAGCAACAAGGTCAGTCCGCCTGCCAAGATCACAAAATTCAGCATGTGCAATAAAATCTGCACAATATCAATATTAAGTGGAATATTCATACCATCGCCTCTGCATTACAGAACGAAAATGACAAGAATCGCGACAATCAGTGCATAGATGATCGCCGTCTCGATAAATACCAGTCCCAACATCATTGCGGAATTGATCTTTCCTGCGGCTTCCGGCTGACGCGCCATGCTTTCCGCACTTTTGGAAATCGCAACCGCCATGCCGATCGCACCTGCCGTCGCCACAAGTCCGACCACGACCGCCGCTGCGATCGCTTTTGCGGCGGTCGCACTGAGTCCGGTCTGTTCGGTTTCCGTCTCCGTATTCGCGGGCGTCTCTGCATTTGCAGGCGTCTGATCTATTGCGGCAAAAGCCGGCATCCCCATCACGCAAACCAGTAAAGCAACGCAAAGCGTGACTGCGAAAATCATTTTCCATGTTTTGTTTTTCATTCTTTTTATCCTCTGCTTTCTGTTGATTTTTCAGATAATGTTTGTAAGGCGGGTGATGTTGCGTTTTTCCCCCGCGCAGATTTTGCAGGGGGCTTTGTCCGCGGCTCTACCGCTTCTCCGTAAAAGATGGAAACCAAAGTAGTCAGCACATACGTTTGAATCACGGCATGCATTAAGGTAAACATCACGCCGACAATCACCGGCAAAACAAAGCTGAGCTGTACATAATAGTACACCAACTCCGTCACCAAAAGTCCGCTTAACAGTGCGCCGAACAAGCGGAAGCTCATGGAGATCGGCAAGGAAAAATCCTTGAGTACCCCCAGTCCGCCGCGCACACCGTTGCACACGATGCCGGCGCCTAAAATGACAAGATAGGACAAGACACCCATGGCGATCGCGCCGTTGATATCCGAAATCGGCGCGGGAAGCGCCACCGAACGTCCGGATATGGTGAGAACCTGAAACCCAAATAACTCAAAAACGGTACTGAAACAGATATATATACCGGCACTGAAGATATAAGCACCCACAAAACCGGTTTTATGGGGACTGTTGGTTTTTGCCAAGTCCGTGAAAAACTCCACAATCTTCTCCATACAGCATTGCAGTTTTCCCGGTGTTTCCCGGAATTTCGGGATTGCAAAGATCCGAAGCAGTGCCGCGCAAAACAACAGAATCCCACTCACCGCGTAAGCCGAAATCAAAGCCGGATTCACCGCCCTGCCAAACAGCTCCACCTGATTGCTCTCATGCAATACGCCATCCAGCATCACCTCTTTGATGCTTTCGTCTTTTTCCCCCGTCGGCAATCCTAAAATCAGAATTGCGGCAAGTAAAAGACAGATCAAACCAATCCAAACGCAGAAAAACCATCGTCTGCGGTTTTTAAGCGGTCGTTTCGTAGGGATCGCCCTCCATTCTCCTGCACACTTTCGTGTAGCATCTTAAATAAATAGGTAAGAAAACAAATTTTCATCCATTGTAACACAAAATCATTTGCAAGAAAAGTCTTATTTTTTAACAATCTATGAACGAAAGGACAAGTAAAACCGGATATTCTCCTTTCAGAATATCCGGTCAGCGTAAAAAAGTCTGTTCCTCCAATGCGTTCCATGCATTTTTCCTTCCATGCAAGGCACTGCACCATTTTCCTGTGCGATTCACAGCACATAGAACAAAATACAGATCGCCTGCAAGAGACTGCCTAAGTTGACGAATACATGGAATATCGTATGGACAAACGGTTTTCGTTTTCCGATCGCATATAAGCCCGCACCAACAGTATACAGAATGCCACCGCCGATCAGCCACGCAAATCCGGCGATTCCCATGACCTCCACCGTTGCCCGAAGCAACAGCACAATACACCATCCCATGCCGATATAACAGATCATGGACAATTTTGCAAAGCGGTTATGGTCAATGGCGGTAAACACCACGCCAAATGCGACCAATCCCCACTGCACACCGAAAGTTACCCATGCAAGCACCGGATGAAGCGGACGAATTCCCGCAAGCAAAATCGGCGTATAAGTTCCGGCGATCAGAAAATAAATGGTACAGTGGTCGATCACCTGCATCACCTTTTTCCCGTATCCGGGTTTTAAACCGTGATAAACGCTGGAAACCGTGTACAGGGCAATCATCGTAAAGCCATAGATGCTCCCGCCGACAATTCCGGCAGCATTTTGATGAACAGCGGCAATCAGCACTGCCCATACCAAAATCGCAAGTCCGAACGCGCCGCCGATGATATGAGTCGTCATATTGGCGATTTCTTCTTTGCGGGAATAATTCGGTAATCTTCTTTCGCAGAGTGGGGTTCTTGTCATAACGGGTCCCTCCATTTGGTTGAACTTGGTATTCACAGTATACCCAAGTTTTCAGCCAAATGCAACCTACTCCGCGTCTTTTTTGCTCCACTGTTCCCAAAAGACAAAATAGAGCCGCAAATTTGCGGCTCTACCGAATCAAATAGATCGAATAGACTATCAAAGCCGGGTTCTACGATTGGTAGAATCCGTTGTATTTCCTGCCTTTTTT